>ERZ791934.760-NODE-760-length-39448-cov-10.038611_pt1 | contig 39448 bp, 41 predicted proteins | sample MGYA00510125_ERZ791934 | MGnify/ENA primary metagenome ERZ791934 (study PRJEB30046, sample SAMN00993240) | human gut metagenome | study: EMG produced TPA metagenomics assembly of the A metagenome-wide association study of gut microbiota in type 2...
AGGAAGATAAGGAAGCCCCGCCCCTCTATCCGGGCGCAGCTTAAAGCAGACAAGGAAAAGGCACAGAAGAAACCACCAAAAAACAAGTCGCAGGACTTAGAAAGGAGCTGACCGATTGGGTAAATTAAATAAGTTTGAGAATGTGGACGTTATCGCTTCCCTTGAAGCGATTATGAAACAGAATACCGCTTTTTATCAGAGTGATTTTGAGATAGACGAAAGGATTTTGCGGGAAGCAGTGTCAAGACCCGGTGCTGAAGAAAAACGGCTGTTATGGTTTTCCCGCCCGTCGGGAACGTGCTGCTTCCGGGAGCGCGACGTTTTCCTAAAGGACACAAGGCAGCATAACACATGGCGGTTTTACGGGGAACAGACCCGCGATAAAATCCTTGCCTATGCGGTGGAGCTGACCGGGAAAGAAAATGGAACAATCAAGGGCAATCTCTATGAGCTTGACTATCCGCAGCACTTCCGGGAAGTAGTCGAAAAATCTTTGCCCGCAGATAATTACACACTTCTCTATGAGTATGGGGAACGGGTGCAGCCCGCCGGAGCGTATGTTGACGGCAACCCCGACCCGCAGCTTGGGAAGTTTGAACGCTTTGAAGCGCAGCCCAACGACCCGGAAGCCTTGAAAGACCTGTTGCGGAAGCAGCGTCACAGCTACGAACAGCAGAAACCGGGGGACTTTAAGGCACATATCGACGCGCTGCATGACAGCCGGATTGAAGCCGAAGCGCGGCGCATTGCGGAAGCCATGAAAAGCCTTGCAGCCCCAAACAGCCCCGGCAAGACACATTTCATGGTGGAGCTGTCGCCCTACTTTGTAAAGACAGCTTCCACAAAGGACACTGACCGTCTGTTTGCCATGCTGCCCTATCAAACCCTTGCTTTCTCTGCAATCAAGGACAGGCATGGTACTTATGCACTGGTAGACAAAGCCGAGGACAGAAGCCGGAATATTCGCAAAGCGCGTCCCTCTGTCCGAGCGCAGCTTACCGCAGACAAGAAAACAGCCGCACCCAAAAAGGCAGCGGCAAAGTCAAAACATCACGATATGGAGGTATGAGCATGAATAGATTTACTGTTGAGGAAACAAACCTTTTGAGCATTTACCATGAGGGAAGCAAGGCACAGCTTGTAGCGAACATGACCGCCGCGCTGCCCTACATGGACGGAGATATGCGGGAGCTTGCAAAGCGCACCCTTTCCAAAGTAACCCCACTGACCGAAGCGGAGTATGCGGAGCTTGCCGTTTACGCCGCTGATGAAGCATGATTGCGGTTAAGCGGCTCACGCCGCCCCAAAGCCGGAAAGTCAATTCCCTTGTACGCCGGGAGTGCTGCAACTGCGATAGCGGACACTGTATTTTACTGGACGACGGGGAGGAATGTGTCTGCCCGCAGCTCATTTCCTATTCGCTGCTTTGCAAGTGGTTTCGGATTGCCGTACTTCCCCTTGATAAGCTGCTTTATGCGGAGCTTAATCAGACAGAGGATAGAAAAAAATGTACCGAGTGCGGCGCGTCCTTTGCGTCAAGCTCTAACAGCGTCAAATACTGCCCGGACTGCCGCAAGCGCATTACCCGCAGACAGGCAGCCGAGCGCATGAGGAAACGACGCGCTCTTGTTACGCGATAGGGGCAGAAAAAGCCTTGTTTTAAGCGGCTCTGACAGCCGCTTTCTAAAGCGGTAAGGACTTAATACCTTTTCCCTCAAAATCGCAGTTCTACTGCGTAACAAAACAACGAATTGCACCCATAAAGAAAACCGGGCGCGGTAGCCGAATTGTTGGCTATCGCGTCCGGTTTTTTCTGTTCGACAAGCTGGGATTTTGGTTAATAAACTCACAACTGCATTTCCTTAAAAGTATCAGTCATTCCCGCAACGAAACTCCATTGACGCTTCATGTAGTTATGTAGAACAGATGTACTTTCCTTGTAACTGGCATAAATCAAATCCATTTCATCATAGTGCTGAATGATTGCCGTTGCTGCATGGTAGCCGCTTTCCATTCCGGCAGAAATGCCCTCACCCATAGGATTTAGAAATCCTGCAATTTCTCCCGCAAACAGCACCCGTCCTACACCGTAATCAATGGCGCAACCGGGACGAATATGGGGCATGAGCCACTTATCAGTCCGTAACTGTTTATCAATCCGCAGATTATGTTTTTCTTTCATGTAAGAGATAAAACGAGAGTAGTAATATTCCGCATTGCGGCTGTCTTTGACAGACACGCCCAACACTAACAAATTATCTTTTACATTAAACCATGCGTCATATTCGGACAATTCTGGTTGCAAATAAGCATGGAAAAAGCGGTAATCTAAATCAATACTGCCTTGATTGTATGTCTGATAGGTAGTGATGTACGGCAAATCACACCCCAGCAGTTTTCGTTTTAATGTTCCGACCACACCCTCACAGTCGATAACATATTTTGCCTGTTCGATATATGTATTTTCGCCTTTTAGCGTGACAGTCACAATTCCGTCCTGTTCCTCACAAGATAGTGCGGTTGTGTTATCTCTGACTTCTACACCGGATTGCTCCGCTTTGTCTGCAAGCCATTTATCAAAGGAACTGCGCCACACATTCAGCCCATCTTGTTCAAAGCGGAAAGACTTGCCTTTATCGTTGGTAAAAATCATTCCTTTGTTTTCTATTGGAACACACATAGTATCAGCCGGGACAGCTTCACCAAAATAAGCCTGTACCAAATCTATTGTTTTCTTAATAAGTTGCCCAGAACAGGATTTGTAGCGTGGAATTTTGAATTTTTCCACTAACAGCACTTTATATCCTTTTTCAGCCAGTACTTTGGCTGCGGTGCTTCCCGTAGGTCCCGCACCTATTACAATTATATTATACATTGTCTTACCTCTTACAAAGTCTAATTTGTTGTTTTCATATTTCGTGTCACTTGGCACTATTATATCACTCCTTTATAAATAAATCTATCCGCGTTCTGTTTCCTTTGCCCGTCCCGACTCTTTCTCCAGTCTTAAAATGCTGTCAATGTTCTGCCGGATAACGTCGTATTCCTTGACCTGTTTTTTCAGCTTGCCATAATCAGCGGACAGGACTTCTTTCTGCGCTTGGAGCTTTCCGTATTCCTCTTGAAGCTCTGCGAGATTAGGCAGCTTGGAAATACCCGCCGCCTTTAATGCCTTTGCCGCTGCTTCGTGTAAAATCAGCTTATCTTCCTGTCCGGCGCGGAACTGCTCTTTTTTCTTTGCTCTGCGGTATGCGTCATAAACAGGCTTTGTCTTTTGATAGGTGGCAACGTGCTTCATCAGCACCGCCATGTCTGCAAGCCGCTTTTCCACCGCCTTTAAGCTATTCGCTACCTGTTCACTGGCGGCTGCCACTTCCTCAATCCGGCTGACTAAATCCGCGTACTGCTCAATCTTGTGTTCTGTCAAGAAATTCATGGTTTTCGCTGCCTGTTTCAGATTGTGGATTTTCGCCCATTGCTCATAGCCCCGGCTCTGCGCTGCCTTGATACTGTTTTCAATGTCAATGAGTAGGGAAACACCGCCGCGATTTGCGCTTGGAGCTTTCGCAGCGCGGACACGTTTTCCCTCTATCCGTTCTCTGATTGCTTCCTCTGTATAATCTGCACCGAGGGTTTTTAGGCGGGTAAACCGTTCCTGTCCGGGAGCGCGGCAGGACACATATTTTCCCGGCTTTATCTCATAGCCCGCCGCCTGTAATCTTGAAAGCAATTCTTCAAAACTGGATACTTGGGGGATAAGCGCGTCAACGGCAATTTTCAGCTTGCCTTTCCAACTTGCGCCCACCTTTTCGGCTTGGTATTCCGCATAGCTTTTTCCCTTGCTTCCTTTGCTTGGAACAACGACGGACAGCCCGTTTTCCCGGCACAGTCTGTCGCTCATGTTCCGTATGCCGTAGTAGCTGCGCCTGTTGGAATTGTACTTGTGGTGGTCTACAAAATTGACCGCACAGAAAATGATGTGATTATGAACGTGACCTCTATCTATGTGAGTAGTAAGGACGTATTCATATTGCCCCTTTGTTACCGCGTCGGCAAGCTGCTTTCCGATTGCATGGGCTTTCTCATAGTCCACCTCTCCCGGCTCAAAGGACTGTATCAAATGGTGGGCGAGGTTGTTCCCCTTGTCTATGGCTTGGGCGAGGGTAAAGCCGAACTCAATATCTGCCGTTTCAGCCGAGCAGCCAAAGGAGGACACAAGCATTTTTTCATCTGTCTTGTCCGGGTTTTGGATATAGTCAAGGGCTTTGCTCAACGTGCTTTTAATAGGCTTAATCTTTGTAACCGCCATATCTCCGCAAGCACCCCCTTTATTTCCTCTATGTCCTCTTGGTATGCGTTCCCCGTCGCGTTTACGCGGCGTGCTATCTGGTTGACGTTGACACCGATTTTCTGTATCTCTGCGGTCATTGCCTTTATATCGGCATGGTCTATCTGAATGATATACCCGTCAATGGCAATCTTCCGCAGATACGCCGCCATGTTCCGGGTGGGTACGAGCTTCATTTTTTCCAGTATTAAATCCCGTTCCGCTTCCGTCACTCTGAATTTGATTTGCACCGTTCTTTTGCGTCCGTTCATGTATTCGCTCCTTTCCTTTCCGTTCCGAGGGTTTGGGACACTTCCCAACAAGCAATTTTCAACCGACGCGCCGCAGCGCAGAGGGCGAAAATACGGAAAAGGGTACTCTTTTCCTATGCTTGCTAAGAATGTTTTTCCTCACTTCCTACAATGCCGGAACGCTCTTTTTTGCCAAAGCAAGGCAAAAGAAAAACGCCGCAATCTGCGACGCTTCAATCAATCCCTATAAAGACAAAAACGAGGGAACTTTATTCCCCCGTTGTGTCGTCGTTGGCTTCTTCTATGCCTTTAGCAGTAGCAGACACGATTTTCAAATCCTTTTCACTCATGCCGTCAAGCATGGTATCGAGCTGACGGCGGCGTGTGGACTTCTCCTGTTCCCGTTCCGGGAAAAAGAACTGGTCTACCGATACATCAAGCAAGGTTACAAGCTCATACAAAATCTGTAAACTTGGGTGCTGCCCGCTGTTCTCAATGGACGCAATATAGCGCGGCGCAATGTTCAACGTGTCCGCTAACTGATTGCGCGATATTCCCTTTGCTTTTCTTGCTGCTTTAATGGCTTGCCCGAAAGCCTTAAAATCAAACTTTTCTTTACTCTGCTTCATAGTCACTTCACCCAACTACATTTTACTGTTCACCTTTTCTTTGGGATATGATTACACATAGCATAGTGTTGACTGGAATAGAGCATATTATGCAACAAAGAAACCAACCAAACATTTTAAGCGTTTGATTGGCTTCTTAAATAATAACAAAAGCAAACTATAAATCAGATTGTCCTAATTTTCATATAGTGTAACTAAATCCTGTATTTTGCATTTCAGCTTTTCACGAATATGCGCTGGCTCCAAACATTCACATTTTGCACCAAAGCTAAGAAGAATATCATAGTTATAATCGTTTTCTATAAATGGAAAATCTACAATGTAATATTCGTTATCGGCGGGCGAAAAATGTTCATAAGAGCAATAATCAAGCACTCTATCCATGATAGAGGTGTGAATACGAAGTTTAATTCTGATTGGCGTAGTGTCAAAGATTTCTTCAAAGGCTAAACTTGCTTTTTGAAAATGCCGGGGGATAAAAGTTTCCTTTTCCATTTGTAGGTTTGATATGCGGGACAGCTTAAATAAGCGAAAATCATTTCTTTGGTAGCAATATCCGAGAAAAAACCAGTGACTATTTTTCAATACAAGCTGATATGGCTCAACTGTCCGTATGGTTTTGTTTCCGCGCTGCGCTACATATTCAAACGAAAGCAGACAGCTTTTTTGTAAGGCTGCTTTAATGATTTTCAAATAATGTTGTATATCCCTGTTGCCTATCCATGCACTCATATCCACACGAATTTGATTTGCCCTAAATTCAATGTCTTTCGCTCTGTCGGCAGGTATAAAACTTCTGACTTTTGTAAGTGCATTGATTAGTTCGTCCCCCCGTACCATATCGGAAAGACTGGAAAGCCCCATTAAAATAGCAGAAAGGTCGGTAGTTGAAAAAACATTTTTTTCGATTTTATAGTCTTGCATAATTTCAAAGCCGCCGCCCACTCCCGAAGTCGATTGAATAGGAATACCCGCTAAAATGATAGCTTCTATGTCACGATAGATTGTACGGGGCGATACTTCAAACATATCCGCTAATTCCTGTGCGCCTATTCGTTTTTTATCAAGAAGTATCAAAATAATGCTAACAAGCCTGTCAATTTTCATCTGATAGCACCTCTTTTCAAAATTTTTTCTATCGTTGCCATACTGTTGTCAACAATGATATGGTACAATAAAATAGAGAAGAAATCAATAAAACAAAGAAAATGGAGAGAAAAATTATGCAAAACAAAGCACTTGTCGTGATTGACATTCAAAACGATATTACGAAGAATTACAAAGAGATTATAGACAACATCAATACCGCTATTGATTGGGCTGTTGCTCATGGTATTCATGTGGTCTATATCAAACACAATAACCTATCAGCTGGAACAAGAACATTTAAGCCGGGTACTCATGGCGAAGAATTAGTTTCGGATATGAAAATGGTATCTGAAAATATCTTCACGAAAACAAAAGGTAACGCACTGACAAGCGAAGATTTTTCCGCTTTTGTAGACGAGAACGAAATCAGAGAGTTTTATATTTCCGGTGCGGACGCTATAGCCTGTGTAAAATCCACTTGTTACAATATGGCGAAAGCAGGCTATACTGTTCATGTGCTGTCGGATTGCATTACAAGCTATGACAAACGAAAAATTGAAGAAATGCTGCAATACTATGAAAGCAAAGGGTGTATCGTCAAACAACTTCGTGAAGTGATGTAATAACAGTCGGAAAGGTGTATTCTGGAGGAAACGATATGAGTGAACAATTTATAAATCTAACAATCGACAATATAGAGAAAGAGCATTTGTGCTGTGCTATTTCTGATAAAAAACATCAAGTCGGAGTGGCTACAAAAAAGAACTGGTTGAGAGAACGGATTGCGGAGGGACATATTTTTCGTAAACTTGATGAAAAAGGAAAAGTGTTCATTGAGTATGCCCCTTTGGAAACAGCGTGGGTGCCTGTTCATGGGGATAATTATTTGTATATTTACTGCCTTTGGGTAGCGGGTTCTTTCAAGGGAAAAGGGTATGCAAAATCTCTGATTGAGTATTGTATCAACGACGCAAAAGAAAAAGGGAAAGCGGGCGTTTGTGTTCTTAGCTCCAAAAAGAAAAAACCGTTTTTAACAGACAAGAAGTTTTTACTCAAATATGGCTTTGAAGTCGTTGATACCGTAAAAGATGAATATGAATTACTGGCATTGTCTTTCAATGGAGAAAAGCCTTACTTCTCTGAAAGCGTAAAAGAAATGAAAATCAGCAGCGAAGAACTGACAATCTATTATGGGTTACAATGTCCGTACATTCCAAACTGCATTGAGCAAGTGCAGGAATACTGTACTAAAAACAAGATACCGTTCCATCTGATTGCCGTAGATACTTTAGAGAAAGCCAAAAATCTCCCTTGCATTTTTAACAACTGGGCTGTCTTTTATCATGGGGAATATGAAACAAATCATCTTCTCAACGAAACCTTTTTGAAGAAGAAATTTCAATTATAGAGTAAATACCTATGCACTTTTAATTGCAGAACAAAAAATGGATTGTAGAGAAAGTGACAAATCGGAAGTTGTGGAGGAATGACAATTAGAGGTTGTGAGACAGAATTTATCGGAATTGCGGGGGACTATATGATAAACAGCATAAGTTGGTATGACTCTTATTTGGATAGAATAAATATTGAGTTTGATAAATGCTTAATTGAATTAACCGATTATGAAGAAAAATATCGAGTTATTATATGCCATAAATTTAGTTCAATAAGGTATATCGGACAATATGATGAGAATGTTATAAAAAGTATAAGAACCACTGATAATTCAGCGCTTATACAAGAAACAAAAGATAGAATACAAAAAAGCAATCTTGGCGATGCTCTCCCGGGCTTAAAACAATTAGAAATTGTTTTAATAGATGGTGTTTCCATTGAAATAGTTGCAGGGGACTTCACAATCACATAATCTCAACAACTTCCAGTTTGACGAGTAATTGCTACATCATTATAACAGCGGAGGAAATTAACATAATCAAAGCAGGTCGCCGCCCGACGGTAAATAAAAAAAACCGTTGTTTGGCGGCAGTCCTTTCATGCGCCCCAACAAAATACAGAAAGCCTTGCGGCGGTTTTGAATAATAAATCAAAGCCGCCGTTTTTTTGAAAAAATCGAAATACGGAGGGTGTATTAAACGCACCCATTTTTAAGGACATGGCGGTATCAAGGAGGTATCGCCATGTCCTTTATCTTTTATCATTTTCTGTCAAACGACAGCCATTTATTAAAAAAAGTCCGCCCCCTGCAACGGGGTATTCCGGCTATATAGATGAACTGTTAAATCATTATCATACTTCTAATAATTCCTTTGCGCCTGTCCGAGTTTTTCGGGCGGGCGCATTTTCTTTTCCTACAAACTTTTTTCAAAAAATCTTCAATCCGATTGGCATAAATTTTCCGAGTGGAACTGGGGGTTACGAAAGGGGAAGTCAACACCAACTTTTGCGGTTGCGAAAGGAGGTGAAACCATGAATGAGCCTATTCGTACCCAGTGGCAAATCCGATGTGCTTTTAACGGTTATTGCAAGCGGGCTTTACAGAATGAAATGCTTGCAGCCAAAAGGGACTTGAAGCGTCGGCAGCGGCGCGAAGTTATGTTTTCTGACCTGACACCACAGGAAGAAGAACAGCTTTGTACTTACGACCAGTATTTTGTAGATGATGAAGCTGAAAAATCTTTTGTAGTGGCGGGAAAGGAAATTACTGCGAAGCTGCTTGCCGAAGCCCTACATACCCTGCCGGACGAAAAGCGCGAAGCCGTCCTGCTGTACTATTTCTTTGATATGAGTGATGTGGAAATTGCAAAGCTCCATAACATTCCGAGAAGTACCGTACAGTACAGACGGACAAGCTCTTTTGAACTGTTAAAACGCTATTTGGAGGAACGCGCCTATGACTGCACAGATTGGTAACACCGAACAAGATGAACGCGGTTTATTGCCTTACCCGGTAATCATAGCCGCAACAAAGGGCGACCCGGAAGCTATGAACATTGTGATACTGCATTACGAAAGTCAAATATCCTATCTTTCTATGCGGAAGCTGCGCGACGAGCGCGGAAATACCTATTATGGCATAGACGAGGATATACGCGACCGTTTGCGTTCACACCTTATGCGGGCTGTCCTGTCATTCAAGGTTTAGGATAACCGACAAGCAGCGTCCCCCTTTCCGCTGCCTGTCCCCTTAACCTTTTCTGCTCTTTGATAAAGAACGCGACGCAAGACAACGGCGACGCAGTATAGGGCAAATCGGATACGTCCTTTTTGTGCCGAGCCATACGGCGGGTGCGCCATGACACTTTTCCTACGGGAAAAGCCGAGCGATCACCACCGCGCCGGGGAGCAAGTGTAGCGGCTTGCGGGCGACGACGCACATTAAGGGTAGACAAGCCTTTATCGCCATAGTCCGAGCGTTTGAAGCGTCGCAGGCAATGGGTAAAGCTGCCTTAACGGGCAGGGGTGGAACTCCCGCGAGGTTGTGCTAACAGCCGTCCGATAAAAGCCCCTTTTACAATTCACTTTTTTTCACTTATGAAAGGGGGACGATATTATGAACAATGCCGACGTTCCTATTTGGGAAAAATACACGCTTACGATAGATGAAGCGGCAAAGTATTTCCGTATCGGAGAAAATAAGCTGCGTAAATTAGCCGAAGAAAATCCCGCCGCCGGGTGGGTCATTATGAACGGCAACCGTATTCAAATCAAGCGCAAGCAGTTTGAAAAAATGATTGACACCATAGACACAATCTGATGATGAAATTGAGCCTTGAATGTGCTATAATGGAAGTAAGCATATTAAGGCTCTTTCCGTCTTGGAAAGGAGCATTGCAAAATGTCAGAAAAAAGACGCGACAGCAAAAATCGTATTTTGCGGTCAGGAGAGAGCCAGAGAACAGACGGAAGATATGCTTATAAATATACTGATACTTTTGGCAAACCGCAGTTTGTGTACGCTTGGAAGTTAGTACCTACCGATAAGACCCCCGCCGGAAAGCGTGAGGACATATCCCTACGGGAAAAGGAAAAAGAGATACAAAAAGACCTTGACGACGGGATAGACACCATAGGCAAGAAAATGACTGTCTGCCAGCTTTACGCAAAGCAGACACGCCACCGGGGAAACGTAAGGCACAACACCAAAAACGGACGCAAGCGGCTGATGAAGCTACTGGAAGAAGATAAACTGGGGGCTTGCCCCATTGACAGCGTAAAGCTGTCTGACGCGAAAGAATGGGCTATCCGTATGAAAGAAAAAGGAATTGCCTATAAGACTATCAGCAATGACAAGCGTTCCTTAAAAGCTGCTTTTTACACAGCCATACAGGACGATTGCATAAGGAAAAATCCTTTTGACTTCCAGTTAAACACCGTCATTGAAGATGATACCGAGCCAAAAGTACCGCTAACGCCAGTACAGGAAGAAAGTTTTTTGTCCTTTGCACAGAATGACACTGTTTATCAAAAATATTATGACGAGCTTGTTATTTTGCTTGGGACAGGGCTTCGGATTTCCGAGCTTTGCGGGCTGACCGATACCGACCTTGACTTTGAGAACAGGATAATCAATGTAGACCACCAACTTTTGAGGACTAAGGAAACGGGCTACTACATTGAAACACCGAAAACAAAAAGCGGTATTCGTCAAATCCCCATGAGCGCAAAGGTATTTGAAGCATTGAAGCGGGTACAGACACGACGCAGGAGCGCAAAGCCGCTTATCATTGGAGGGTACAGCAATTTCCTTTTCCTTAACCGGGACGGATGCCCGAAAACGGCAACCAACTATGACGGTATGTTCCGGGGACTTGTGAAGAAGTACAACAGGCACCATGAGGAAGCCCTACCAAAGATAATGACACCGCACACCTTACGTCATACATTCTGCACCACTATGGCAAACGCCGGAATGAACCCGAAAGCCTTACAGTACATCATGGGACATTCCAACATAACCATGACGCTGAACTATTACGCACACGCTACTTTCGACAGTGCAAAAGCGGAAATGCTGCGGTTAGTTGCTTAGTAGTAAAATCCAGTTTTACTACTCAATTTACTACTTCCGAAAGCAAAAACCTAAGCAGATATAAGAGTATATGTGAGTATCTTCCGATACGAAAAATGCCGGAAACGCCTGTAAATACAGGCTATACCGGCATATAAGAACTTCTAAAGAGATAATCAAAAATCATATAAAGTTTTAACATCAAAATATTGGAATTAAAACCCCGTTTTATGAGTGAATACGGCTTCAGCAGCCTTCCCTGGGAGCCTTCCTATTATCGTTTCAATTTCCGGAGGGAGCCGGTGGATCTGGTGCGCAATCCCTGGCTGGCTCAGTTGGACTGGCTGCGTGAGGTAGGAGAAAAAGGAGATGTATCAGAAATCATCTACTATTCTCAGTTTACCCATGCACAGGGACTGAAATACTGGATCGAATATCTGCGGTCTTTAAAATGGCACTGCGGCGGTTCTCTGTACTGGAAGTTTAATGATCCGATAGCTCCCAACAGGGAAAATATGCTGTTCCCTTCTCTGATGTCCTGTATTGATTTCTTCCGGCTTCCCAAACTTGCTTATTATTATGCAAGAAGAGCCTATGAAGATAAAATACTGGCGTTCCGGGAGGATTTGGAAGGCAATCTGGCTGTTTATGGCTGCAATGAAACAGACAGTATTGCGGATGGAACTCTCTGCGTTTCGCTGAAGACCTACGGAGGGGAAACGGTATGGTGTGATACGGTGCCGTGTATCATGGACAGGGATCATGCCTCTCTGCTTTACAGGATACCTGCGGAACGTCTGGCGGATGGCCCGTCCTGCTCCTGTTATGTGTACGCGGCATTTGCCGCAGGGGAAGAACGGCTTGTCAATCTGTTCCACCTTACCGAGGTGGGAGAGTGGAACCAGGTGGAGATGCCCCGTGCAGCGCTGAAAGCGGAGCTTAGGGAAGCGGGAGATAATACTCTGGAAATTACTGTAAGCGCCGATTCCTTTGTGCAGGATGTGACCATTGAAATACTGGATGAGGATGTTTATTATTCGGATAACAGCTTCTGCCTGGAAAAGGGAGAACGTGCAGTGATACAGGCTAAACTGACGGCGTCCGGAAGGGACGGAGGGAAGATGCGGATCAGGGCTTATAATGCGGATCCTGTCTGCCGCAGCTTTTCGCTGGGAGGGAACAGAAATGAAGTTTCGATTGGATAATTGGAGCAGGGAAGACAGCCGCTGTTTTGATGAACTGGCAGAGCTTCTTTCCATGGAAAGGGCAGAGGACGGCATACCGCTGAGGCTGGAGGCGGCGGATCATCCGGGGTGTTATATGCAGGAGGGAAAGGCGGTAATTACCTATTCCTCCAGACATCAGATATGGCGGGAACTGGGGCTGTTATGCGAAAAACTGGAAATGCAGGACTGCTTTGCCTGCCGGGAGGAGCCCGCCTATCAAGATCTGGGTGTTATGCTGGACTGTTCCCGCAACGGTGTGCTGACGGTGGAAGCGGTGAAGGATTTTACCAGGTATCTGGCACTGATGGGCTATTCCTCTATCCAGCTCTATACGGAGGATACCTATAAAATAGAAGGACAGCCTTATTTCGGATATCGGAGGGGAGCATACAGCAGGGAAGAATTCCGGGAAATGGATTCCTATACGTCTCTTTTCGGAATAGAACTGATTCCCTGTATACAGACGCTGGCTCATCTTGAGTGCATGCTGCGCTGGAAAGAATATGATGGGATAAGGGATATCGACAATATCCTTCTGGCGGATGAGGAAAAGACCTATGATTTCATCCGGGAAATGTTCCGGCAGATGGCGGGGAACCTGAAGAGCCGCAGAATTAACATAGGCATGGATGAGGCGCATATGCTGGGGCTTGGAGCCCATCTGGACCGGTATGGCTACGAAAACCGTATGGACATCATGCTCCGTCATTACAGGCGTGTGGCGGAAATTGCGGAGAGCTTCGGATATCAGCCGATGATGTGGTCCGATATGTTTTTCCGTCTGGCAACCCATGGGGAATATTATACGGAAGAAGAGCTTCAAATCGATCCCGGCGTCGGGGCGGCTCTGTCCGATGATATCACTTTGATCTATTGGGATTATTATACTTTGGAAGAAGAAAAGTACCACAAAATGTTCGCCAGCCATAAGAAAATAACGGATCGGATCGCTTTCGCAGGCGGAGCATGGAAATGGGAAGGCCCCTGTCCTAACTCCTGGTACAGCAGGGCTGTTGCGCTGCCTGCCCACAAAAGCTGCAGGGAAAACGGCATCAGTCAGGTGATGATTACCGCCTGGGGAGACAACGGGGACGAATGTCCGTTGTATTCCGTGCTTCCGGCCTTTTCACAATGGGCCGAATTGTGCTACACAGACTGCTGTGACGATTCCCATATGGAGCGGAGATTCCGAACCTGTACAGGCGCTTCTTACCAGGCGTTCCTTCATCTGGGAGATGCCGCGGTCATGCCGGATAATCCGCCTCCCGGACGCTGCGGGGTAAATCCGGTCAGGTACCTGCTGTATCAGGATTTGCTGGGGGGCCTGTTTGACGCCCATGTGGACTATGAGCAAAAGGAATATCTGGAAAACTGTGCCCGGCTGATGGAGGAATACAAAGAGTCGGCTCCTGATAAATGGAAGTATCTGTTTGAAACACAGGAGGCTATAGACAGGCTGCTTGCCGGAAAATGCATGCTTGGCGTGGAAATACGGAAGGCTTACCTGGAAGGAAAAAAGGAAAAGCTTCCGGCATGTAAGGAGCAAATAACCGTTTTGCTGGAACTGCTGGAAACAGTTATAAAAGACGTACAGATACAGTGGTGCAGGGAAAATAAAATTTATGGGCTGGATATTCTGCAGCAGCAGCTGGGAGGTCTTAAACAGAGAATGCTCTTTGCCTGCGACAGACTGGACGGATATGCAAAAGGCCGGTATGATGCTCTGGAAGAGCTGGAGGAGGAGCCGCTCCCTTATTACGGTGGAGAAACGGAGGGAAAAGCTGTGGTATCCCCTTCCTGGAGCCGTATCGTGTCGGCAGGAAACCATTAATGCCGGAAAAGGGAGCAGAGGGTACGATGAAACAGGTTCCGCTTTATGAACAGATTTACAGGACAATTCTGAGTGATATAGAAAGCGGGGTATATGCCCCGGGGGAAAAGATTCCCTCAGAGAATGATTTGGCGGATATCTACCATGTCAGCCGGATTACATCCAAAAAGGCTATGAAGATGCTTGCTGAGGGGAACCGAATCATACGGCTCCCCGGCAAGGGATCCTTTGTAGCGGATGAAAAGGCCTTTAAAAGACCGGAAGAAAAGAATACGGAACAGGGGTCCAGGCTGATTGGGGTAATTCTGGATGGTTTCAGTCCCAGCTTTGCCTGTAATATCCTGAACAGTATCCAGGAGTCCTGTGAGGAAAAGGGCTACAGTATGGTCCTCCGATGCTCGGGAGGAAGCCTGAACAAGGAAACACAGGCTATTGAAGAGCTGGTGAATCTGGGTGTGTGCGGATTTATTATTATGTGTGTACATGATGAAAATTATAATGAAAGGATATTGCAGCTTGTCATTGAGCATTTTCCCGTAGTGACCATTGACCGCCAGCTTAAGGGAATTTCCGTTCCTTTTGTTGGGACCGATAATGTGTCCGCTTCCAGGGAACTGACGGGATATCTGCTTGAGAAGGGCTGCAGGAAAATCAGCTTTGTCAGGCCCAAAGCCCACGAAACAGTCACCCTGATGGACAGACAGTACGGATTTCAGCTTGCCTTTAATGATTATGGTCTGATCGCTGATGAAGCTCTGTGGATCACGAGTCTGTGTTCCACGCTTCCTGAAACGATGGGTGATAAATACCTGCAGCAGGACATTGCGATTGTGGATCAGTATCTCAGAGAACATGAGGAAATAGAGGCCTTTATGGCCAGCGAATATAATCTGGCAAAGATTCTGAAATATTGCCTGGAAAAGGCGGGCAGATATAAAGAAGACATGATAGTCTGCTTTGACGGGCCGGAACTGTTTCTGGGGGAGGCGGAATTTACCCATGTGGCACAGGGGGAAAAGATAATCGGGAAAATGAGCATGGAACTGCTGCTGAAAACTATTCACGGGGAAGAACGTCCGGGAACGGTGATGGCGCCTTACAGAATTATTAAAAGATATGAAAGAAACTGGGGATTATGATATGGAGACACCCAAGATATTGATAAGGAAAGCGGAAGAGCTGGAGGCGTATTATCAGGAGCATTACCAGGAGGCGGCGCCCCTGGTAAAAAACTGCTTCCTGAATACAATAGAAACTACAGTAAAAGAAACCGGAGATGACTATTTTGTCATAACCGGAGATATCCCGGCCATGTGGCTGCGGGATTCCGCCGCACAGATCATGCATTATGTCAGGTATGCGTGTGAGGATACAAAGCTGCAGGCAATTATAGAAGGAGTCATTCGCAGACAGGCCAGGATGGTCCTTACCGATCCTTATGCAAATGCATTCAATGAAGCGCCGAACGGTAACTGCTATGCTCATGATTTGACGGATATGGGCCCCTATATCTGGGAAAGAAAATATGAAGTGGATTCTCTGTGTGCACCGGTTTACCTGATATATCGATATTGGAAGGCTGTGGGGAAAACAGATATTTTTGACGGGAGAATACATGATATGCTTCTTCTGATCCGGACTGTTTTCAGCAGGGAGCAAAAGCATGAGGAATCGGCATATTCATTCGAACGAAAAAATTGTGTAGAAACAGATACCCTTCCCTGCGGCGGAAAAGGCAATCCGACCGGATATACGGGAATGACATGGTCAGGCTTTCGTCCATCCGATGACAGATGTATTTACGGCTATCTCATACCGTCGCAGATAATGGCGGTAAAAGCCATGGAATACGCAGAGGAAATACTCCGTACGGTTTATCAGGAAGAGGAAAGTGCCGGAAAGTGCAGGAAGCTTGCCAGGGAAATCGAAGACGGTATAAAAAGATATGGGATAACTGAGCTGCCCCCTTTTGGGAAGATATATGCTTATGAAACAGACGGACTGGGGAATTATGTCTTTATGGATGATGCCAACTGCCCCAGCCTCCTGTCGCTTCCCTATCTGGGATACTGCACTGCGGAGGATGAGGTTTATAAGAATACCAGGGCCTATATTCTGTCGGAAGAAAATCCCTGTTATTTCAGCGGAAGTGTGATTAAGGGAGTGGGGAGCCCACACACGAAAAAGGGGAATGTATGGCCCATAGGTATTATCATGCAGGCTCTTACCTCCTGTGATGCAGAGGAAATAAAGGAATGCATGGATATGCTGCTTGCCAGTCACGCAGGCACTGATTATATGCATGAATCCATCAATGCGGACGATCCGGAGGATTATACCCGAAGCTGGTTCGCCTGGGCAAACAGCCTGTTTGCCGAATTATTGATCCGGGTAAAGGAACTGGGGATATATGATGCCGGCGGAAAAGGGCAGTGATCCCGCAGTTTATGTATGTTTATAATTCTTTGCAGTAAGAGGGACCGTCGCTTGACAGCCCCTCCTTTTTGTATCAGTCCTTCACAAGAATATCACTGATTTCCGCAATATACAGCAGATGATAACCTCCTCCGGTTCCGTCCGCATGATTATCTCCGCCGTACCACTTCTGTGTAAATTCCTTATCCCCGAGGAAATCCTCTTCCTTCAGCGGTGTGACGCAAAGCTTTTTACACAGAATAGCCATCCGGCATTCTTCAAAATAAGGAACTTCGCCGGAATGGGCTACTGTAAGCCCTGATTCCTTAACCTTATCCTGGTCACGGCCGGAAACGGTCCCGCAGTAGCCAAGCATCTTCCGGTAGCTGTTGTCGAATACTGTGAGTGAAAAGACATCGGAGGCGTCCAGGAATTCCCGGGTAAAGCGTTCCGGGCGGACTGCGCACATTACAACCGGCTTCTGCCATAAAATACCTGCCGTAGCCCACGCCACGGTCATGGGATTGACGCGTCCTTCTTTTTCGGCAGACATAAGGAACCAGTCTTTGCTGATCAGACTGAATATATTTTCCGTTATCTGTACGGGTTTGATTGAATGAAATGCCATGATTCAAGCTCCTTCCATAAGCTGTTGATTCCCCTGGCGGGGGATTTTATTTACCGGTTTCCAGATATTCTTTTAATTCTTCCTTTGTCATGCCTTCTATTCCCAAATCCTGAAGAGAGTGCCCTTTTGTCCAGCAGTCATAGCCGAGAAGGGCAGAACCGATTGTGATCATGGACCCGATGACCGGCACATCTACGTTCATGGCCCGGGCGAGCTTTGCCCAGGGGGCCAGGCCGTAGGGGATATCTTCTGCATAGTAGCGGCTGTTGGTATCGGCAGGCCCTTTTATTTTGGCAAAATTGGGATCACTGGCAATCGCCTCACCAATATCGTCCGTTATGATTGAACCGCCGACTCCGTGGGCAACGATATCACTGGCGTAGCCGAAGCTGTCCAGCAGTGCGATACGTTCCTTGTCGATGGCCTCTGTGGTACGGGCAACACAGGGGGTAAAGCCCTCTGTATAGAAATAAAATTCGCCCTTTGCATATTCAATCCTTCCTGCGTTCAGAATGCAGCCCGGAACATGGATGATGGGATTCAGACTGGAAAGTCCGCAGGCGATTACGCTTTCCACCGCTTCCGGAGAAGGATAGAAGGTGCGGAGCTTCTCCACGGTCTCCTGCGTTCTGCATGCAGGCATCACACCGACTTTGAGGGGATTAAATAGGCTCATAATCAACGTGCTTCCGGGCCCCTGAAGGCGGGTGGCATAGGGCAGGGTGTTTGTCTCTGCAACGACCACATCCTCCAGTCCTTTTTTCCTGAATTCCTTCCAAAAAATAAGACTGTCGAAGGTACCGGGCATCACCATAACAGTCTGGCCGGGATGTACGAGTTCCGCCAGCGCTCTGGCATAAACATCATGGGCAAAGGCGGGTACCGCCACAAATATAAATTCCACATCCTGTATGGCCTCCTGCAGATCGGATGTCACCATGTCGATTTTGACGGTGGCGTTTCCTGCAGCTCCTGTCATTGTGATTTCGTGGGTGTCAAAAACCTTTTTAATATTACCTGCAAAACGTGCATCTTCATACATATGTACGCAAAAACCGCGGTTGGAGAGATCCGCCGCAGCGGCATGTCCTCCGTTTCCTCCTCCTAATACAGCAACCTTAACAGCCATATCCACACATCCTTTCCTAAAAATTAATATTTTACTGTATTCATTGTAACGCTTGCATATGAATTACGTATCATATAAAATTGCTATCAGGATATATAAAAAGAATATGACATTTTTTCATCCGGTCATTGTGGGAGGCGTCTATGAATCTTCAGCAATTAAAATATGTACTGGCTATTTATAAAGAAGGCTCCATCACAAAAGCGTCCCATGCGCTGTTCTGTGCACAGCCGAATGTGAGCAGCGCCCTGAAGAGCCTGGAAAGCGAACTGCATATACGTATATTTGACCGCACGCTCAACGGTGTGGAACTCACGCCGCAGGGAGAGGCCTTTATTTCCTATGCGGTAAATATCATGGCGCAGGTGGAGCGGCTGGAGAACATCGGGAATGAATCCGTGGAAATCCCGGCGTCCCTGGGGATTTCCGTTTCCCGTGCCTCCTACTGCACGCAGGCGCTGTCGCTGTGGATGAATGAGGAAATCCGTCCGGAACATCCGCTTTCCCTTCATTTCTGTGAAACAAATACAGAGAAGGTGATCGATCAGGTTTTCCGGGCGGAAAGCGATTTGGGGGTCATACGCATTCCCGCTTTTTATGAAAGCTACTACGGACAGCTGCTGGCAAACAAGAATCTGTGCCATACGCTTCTGATGCGTTTTCAGATGCTGCTGGTCATGCGCCGGGATCATCCCCTGGCAGGGAAGGCGGATATCACTCCGGATATGCTCAAACGGTACACGGAGATCGTGCACGGTGACCACCGCAACCCTTCCATGACTATGGCGCGCATCGATCCGCTTTTGCAGGAGACGCCGCCGCGGCGGATTTATGTTTATGACAGAGGGAGTCAGATTGATCTTTTGAAAACGCTTCCGGGCGCTTATATGTGGGCATCGCCCATACCGGAGGATATTCTGGAGGAAGCCGGTATGATTTTGCGTTCCAGTTCCATGGCAAAGGTCTATAACCTGGATTTGCTTATACGGAGGAAAAACAGTCCGGAAAACACTATGGCGAAGAGCTTTGCAGACTATCTGAAGAAGTATGCGGAGCGGCTTGCAAATGAGGCAGACAACTGCAGTGCAGAAAAGGAAATAAAGTGATGAAAGAGGAGATTTTAATAGTTGAGGATGATGCCGATATCAGCGGACTGCTGAAGCGGATTCTGGAGGATGCGGGCTATGAGACGAAGCAGGCTTATTCGGGAACGGAAGCGCTTCTGTGCTGCGAGAAAAAACAGCCTGATCTCATTATGCTGGATCTCATGCTTCCGGGTATGACAGGTGAGGAGCTTCTGCTGACACTGCGGGAGGGCGGCTGTGATATCCCTGTATTGGTATTGTCAGCAAGATCGTCGCTTCAGGATAAGGTAACTCTGCTGAAAGAGGGCGCGGATGATTATATCACAAAGCCCTTTGAGCCGGAAGAGATGACGGCGAGAGTGGAAGCAGCGCTCAGGCGGAGAGGGCATCATGAAGAAAAAAGCGGTGCAAAGGTATATTTCTATAAGGAGTTGAAGCTTTATCCGGAAGGACGAAAGGTTCTTGTATTGGACACGCCCCTTTCACTCACCGCGTATGAATATGAAATATTATTTCTGTTAATCCGGAATCCGGAAAAAGTATATTCCAGAGAGCTTCTATATGAGCAGATATGGAAAGGCGGGTACTACGGCGAAAACAATACGGTGAATGTACACGTCAGCAATCTGCGCAGAAAAATAAAGGAAGCCGGAGCCGGGGATGAATACATCCGGACGGTATATGGGATCGGCTTTAAGCTGGAATAATCTTTATCATTTCTTTAAAAGTTCTTAAGTACTATTTATAATCCAATGCGATATACTTCATTTGCAGCAGGGAAGCGCTTCCCTGCCGGCAAATGCCTGAAACCCCTGAAAAGGAGGAACCGAATGAAAGATTTTGTGGTGCAGACCAGGCAGGCTTCCAAAGCCTACGGCTCTTTTTATGCGCTGAAGCAGGTCTCCATGCATGTGAAGCAGGGCGATATTTACGGACTGATAGGCGACAACGGAGCGGGCAAATCAACCCTTCTTAAGCTGCTGACGGGCCTTGCCCGGGCTACCGAGGGAGAAATCCGGCTTTGGGGGAAATATGAGGAAAAGGAACTGAAACGTTGTCGGAAGCAGATCGGCGCCATGGTGGAACAGCCGGGCCTTCTGCCCGGATTATCCGCAGAACAAAATCTGGAATATTATCGGATCCAGAAGGGGATTCCGGGCAAAACATGCGGAGAGGAGGTTCTGAAGCTTGTCGGATTGTGGGAGCGGAGAAAGGATAAGTGCGGGAAGCTTTCGCCGGGAATGAAACAGCGGCTGGGCCTGGCGATGGCTATGCTGGGAGAACCCAGGTTCCTTATCCTGGACGAACCTGTCAGCGGTCTGGATCCCAGTGGGATCCGGGAATTCAGAAGCCTTATGCACCGGCTCAATGAAGAAAAGAATGTTACGATTCTGCTGTCCAGCCATATTCTGGCGGAGCTGCAGCAGACAGCCACTGTTTTCGGATTTTTAAGCCAGGGAAGGCTGCTGGAGGAAATCACCGCGGCACAACTGGAAGAACGATGTGCGGACTGTATCATAATCCGGGTTGTGGAAGCGGATACCGAAAGGTATGCGGCACAGCTGGAACGATTTTTCCCGGAGGCCCGTTACCGGGTACTGGCGGATAAATCCATACGGATTACCGGTAAGGACATGGAAGAAGAGGTGGTCAGCCGCCTGGCCTATGAGAACGGGATTCTCATTACCGCGCTGGAACGCCGCAGGTATACTCTGGAGGATTATTATATGAATCTGAAGAACGGAGGTGCGGGGGCATGCTGAATTATATGAAAAGCGAAGGCTACCGGATCTTACACAGCAGGGGCATGTATCTTTTTACCGGAATTACGGCAGCGGCGTTATTTTTTCTGAACTGGCTGCTTTCCTGCCAGGGGCAGATTCCCTATGCAACGGCACATTTTTCGTTGGGGATGCTAGTGGGAAGCCCCATGCTGTATTGTTACATGGCATTGTTGGCAGCGGGCATTATGTTCGGAGAAGACAGGAAAAACGGGATGATGAAAAATGCTGTGGTTTATGGCATTACGGGACCTGTCATATTTATGGGGAAATGTATGGTGGGAATCTTCGCCGCGGCCTGCAGTCTGATTGTAATTATGACGGCCTATGTGGGGAGCGCCCGGCTGTTCCTGCCGATGGAAGAAATGGAGCTGAGGGCCGTGCTGCTGGAAATACCGGCGATGTCTCTTATCGCCGGGGCGGCAATGATGCTGGGGATTCTTGTGCTGGATGCGGTGGAAAAGACGGCAGCAGGTATTGTGGTGTGGTTTTTTCTTGTGATCGGAATACCCAGGGGGCTGCTGTATCTCAGCCATGTGCTGCAGTCGGAGCTTCTGAAGGAAGCCGCGCTGCTTTTTCCTGAAAATTTCCTGGCAGAGGAAGTCAGGGTCACTCTCGGCGGATATGCCATATTGTGGGATACACCTCAGGGGATGATGAAATGCCTGGTATCCGGAGCTGCGGGAATTCTTGTTTTCACTGCGGCGGGGATATTAGCCTTCAGGAATAAAGAATTGTGAGAAAGGGTTACAGGATGGCAGAAATGCCGTATTGGGTAAAGGTAGAAAAATGATATATGTGATATTGGCAGCATTGGCATTGGCAGCTATCTGTTTCAGCATCCGTTTTTATGCCCTGAAACACTCTATTCGGGAGGCCTGCAGGGAGCTTGAGGAAATCAGGAAGGAACCGGATCAGGATCGGATCCTGCACATTTCGGTGCCCGACAGAAGCATGGAAAAACTTCTGCAGTCCATGAATTTTACCTTGAAGGAAATAAGGTCGGAGGGGCAGCAGTACAGAAATAGAGAAAAGCAGTTTCAGGAGCAGATAGAAAATATCAGCCATGATCTGCGGACTCCGCTGACGGTTATCCTTGGCTATCTGAGGCTGCTGAGGGAAAAGGAAGGAACGGAATATAAGGGAGCGGAACTGGAGGAAATACTCGGCTTAATGGAACGCAAGGCCCGTTTCCTGGAACAGCTGGTCAGCCGCTTCTACAGCTTCTCCAGACTGACAGCAGGGGATTTCCGGCTGAAGCTGTGCCGGATTGATGCGGGAAGAATTCTCCGGGAGACACTGACGGACAATTATCGTGTGCTGCAGGAGACCCGCCTGACTGTGGATGCGGATATTCCGGAGCATCCGGTCTGGATATGGGGAGAGCAGGAGGCGCTGGAGAGGATTTTTTCCAATCTCTGTCAGAATGCGGGCCGGTATGCGGAGAGTTTCCTTCGCATTTCGGTTAATGAAAAAAAGGAACAGACGGAAATTCATTTTGAGAATGATACAAATAGAATTACGGAGGAAGAGGCAGAGCATCTTTTTGAACGTTTTTTCGTGCCTGATAATTCTGAAAAACAGGGGAGCACAGGGCTGGGATTAACCATAGCCAGATACCTTGCGGAGGCCATGGGAGCGTCGCTAGAGGCGGAGCTGACGGGCGCTGCGGGCAGTGAAACGGGAAAAAAGGGGAGTGCGGCAGGAGTGATTCGCTTCACGCTTCGTTTTTCAAAAGGACAGATCAGTGCAATATCGGAAAAAGACTAAAATAAGAGCAGACAGGAGAAAATTTCGATGAAAGCAAAAAACAGGAAAGTAAAACGTATGACAGCGATTTTTATGGCGGCGGCCATGAGTATGACACTGCTGGCCGGCTGCGGCGGCAAAACCCTGACGGAGGAGGAGCTTTCCTTCTGTCAGACAGATATCGGAACGCTTACGGCGCCGGACCATGTAAAGATAGTCGGACTGGGGGAATCCAGTCATGGGGCATCGGAATATCAGCAGATGAAGGCTGAGGTATTTAAGGCTTTAGTGAAAAATAACGGCTGCCGTACCTTTGTGATAGAGGGTGATTTTGGCGGAGGACTGAAGGTGGACACCTATATCCATGGCGGGGAAGGAACCGCGCAGGAGGCTGTGGCGGAGCTTGGATTTGGGATTTACCGCACAAAGGAGCTTGCCGAACTGGCGGATTGGATGCGCAGCTATAATGCGGAGGCGGCGGAGGGCCGGGATCTTCATTTTTACGGGATGGATATGCAGAGATACGATAATAATAAAGAATATCTCTTTTCCGTATTGGATGAGGCGGCCCCGGAGCTGAGTGAAGAATATAAAGAGATATTTTCCCAGCTGACGGATGATAACCGGTACGTATTGGACAATTCTGCGCTGGAGCAGGCACAGACTGACGCCCTGGCCCTCCTGAAGGCGATGGATGAAAAGGAGGAGGAAATCACAGCTGTTTCGGGGAAAAGGGATTTCGCTTTTGCCAGGGAATGTGCAAACAGTATTTATGAATCCAGCGAGCTGTGTGCCAGCGGAACGGACTACAATTCCCTGCGGGATGGGCATATGGCGGAAAAGGTGGAATGGTTTGTCAGCCAGGGCGACGGCAGTCTCATTTTCATTAATGGACATAACGGACATATTGGTAAAAGTTCGGTTTCAGGCTATACCTGCCTTGGCGCGCGCCTGACGGAAGCCTACGGGGATGGCTATTTCGCAATTGGAACCGACGCTGCGGCAACCCGGTTTAATTCACAGAAAGACAGCGGCGGATTTGAGGTTATGGAAGTGAAAAATAAAAACGATCTCAACAGACAGCTGGATAAGCTTCAAGGTGATTATTATTATCTGGATTTTTCGGAGGTATCGGAGGACAGCGGCTGGCAGGAAATACTGAATTCTTCACAGAAAATAACGTCACTGAATGTGGGGATTGCAGGCTGGCAGAAGATTTCGAAAATGTTTTATACACAGGCGGTGGTTCCTTCCGCAGATTTTGACGGTATGATTGTTTTCAGGGAGGTTTCTCCTACTGCGATAGTGGATTAATACAGGATTTGTATTTTGAGGCGGCAGCACCATTGACGGGTGCTGCCGTTCTTTTTTTAAGTGCCCGATTTTTATTGGGCAGGCATATACGGCTGCAAACTAAGATAATACAGATGAACAATAATCCGGCTGTAAATAATTCATACGGAGATAATGGATTGCACGCAGTAATCACACAGAGTATAATTAACGGGATACGATATTGTTCCCACAGGGGAACCGGATAGGAAATATTGAGGTAAGTGATTAGAATGAGTGAAGATAATAAGAAAATGAAGAAAACAGGAAAGATAATCTGTACGGCAATACTTCTCCTTGGCATAGCAGCTTTAGCCGGAGGGGCCGTACTTTACCGTCAGTTCATCATCCCAAGAGACTTTGACTGGCTCTTTCCGTGGATGGAATCCGCAGTATTCGCAGGCCTGTTCCTGGCGGCGTTCTGGATTCTTTTCCTGTGGCTTCCGATTGGGAAGAAGGAAAAATGGCTTTTATTCGGAAGCAGTGTTCTGGCAGCCATATTGGCCGTAGTATGCATTGCGCTGGTTCTGCCTGAAAAGGTGAGCATACAGAGATCACCCGATCGGAAATATACGCTTGTGACGGTGGAAAATACGGAAAAGCAGACAACGGCTGTTTACCGTATTTATTATGGGGTACTGAAGAGAGAAAAGGAGCAGCTGCCGTTTCTTCCGCAGACAGCATTAAAATATCAATGGCTGCAGAACGATGTCTGTGCAGTCACCGGCAGGAATGAAGCCGGTGAAATATGCCAGTATCTGGCGACCTATGGAGAGCGGGGAGATGGAATTTCTTATATAGATCCGCTGGCGGCCATGCACGGAAACTGGGAGGCTGAAGTGGATGGGGTAAAATGTAAGCTGAGCATAGGCGGGACGGTGGAACTGGAGCTGCCGGAGATTCGGGAATCTTTTGACAGCAGTGAATGTGAACGGTACGGAACTATCGCCGTCACACTCGGAAAGGGTGGGGACGCGCGCTGGAGTCTTGTTATGAATCAGGACTGCAGGCTGAATGACGGGAGCATTGCACAGGGAGGAACGCTGACACTTTGCCCGGTATCCATGGAAACAACATCCGGAGATGAAAAATCTACGGAAGCGATAAATCCCATTATATGGACCAGTACGGATGAAAGAGAGGCATGGAACGGAACAGAAGCTGTACAGGGGGAAGAAAAAGAAAATGTAATCTGGGTTAAGCTGAAGCAGTACTTTGGACAAAGAGAACAAGAAAAGCAAAGCCCGGAAGAATCTATCATTAAGGAAATGCGTTCCCTGGCAGAAAGCAATCCTTTCGGGGAGGGGTATGAGCCGTCACAGACAGGAATCTTTTTTGTAGAAACGACAGATGCGGAAGAATGCTGGAATGTGCGGAATATATTGAAGGAATTTCAAAGCTGTTACCAGATAAACGGGGTGGACAGTGCCGTTCAGATTGACTCTGTCCGGTGTCTTGCGGGGGATCAGGCAGATGGACTGTATGAGGTGCATACGGCGGAATATCTTGTCTCACCGGGAATTGCGGGACAGGTGGCGGACGGAAGTTTCATGGAAATGAGATATGATTTCCGTCTGGTAAAGACACCGGCCGGATATTACGTTTATAGTTTTCTGAATGGCATGGACGGCGGATGGGGGCTGGAAACAGCGGCGGAAGAAGCTTATAAACTGTCGGACAAAGAGGAATACTACTTTTACTTGCCGGGGGAATATGATACGTCCGATATGTATAAGTTTGCCAAATCACCGGAAGAGGGGATGAAGGAACTGTATCAGGCAGTGCTGGGAGAGCGATATCCGAACGCTTCGGAAGCGGTTTATGATGGCTTCCCGGCCATGCAGCTGGATGATTCCGGTTTGCTGTTTCTCCTGTATGACGGGATCACGAAGGACTGCCTGCATTACCGTTACCGGGTGGTGAGTTCACAGACGCCGGGGCTGCAAAGATACGGCAGACTTGAGACACAGGAAGCGTATCAGGCCGCGATAAAGAGAGGAATGTCTGATATTGCTGCGGCGGACAGGACGGTTAAGATGGTAAGGGCCTCAGAAACAGAACAGTCAGCGGGAGCGGAATCGCCGGCCGGAACGAATCCGGCGGACGGAAAAGCGGAAAATGGGAAAGACGTACCGGTTCAGGGAAAAGAAAGCAGCGGGCCAAGGGAGGGTGAAGAATTATGGGATACCTATAATGGCGACTATGCCAGGGAAGTATCTCTGAAGGAACAGGGGATAACCTTCCGTATGGTAGTGCTGGATGCTGCTTTGGGCAGCCGGTTTTATGGCCTGATAAAAAGCTATGACGGCGGGAAAACCTGGTATCAGGTAGGAAAGGATCCGTTTCACTCCCAGACCGGTATGGATATCGACTTTACCTTTTTCGATGAGGATTTCGGATTTGCCGCGCTCGCCCATAATGGCGGTGACAGCGCAGATCTGTATGTAACGGAGGACGGAGGATTTTCCTACAGTCTTGTGAAAATGGAAGAAAAACTGGTGACGCTTGACGGGGATTATACTTATGCGCCCTATGATTATCCGAAAATGCCTTATCTGGAGAACGGAACTCTTTATGTCCTCTGCGGTCAGGGCGCCGACGGGGATTATGACGGAGGCGATGCGTGGACATTGGCGCGGTACCGGTCGGAGGATCATGGGAAAAGTTTCCGGTTCGATGGAATTGTGCCTGGAACCGGCAGGTAGTGGGGGAGCGACTGCACAGGCGGCGTTCCTATACCATAACTCTGGGAAGAGCAGGTGAAGGTTAGATGGATATATTTTTAGAGGATTAGGTGGTTATTGGATGAGGCGGAGCATGGTGGTTATGTCTTGGGAGGCCATTTGGGCTTTGGATTTTTCTATGAGGATGTTGCCTCCGGTTATGATGTAGGAGGGGATGATCCGGATGGTTTCGTAGTAGAGTTCGGTGGTTCTCAGTTTGTAGGTTGAGGTGGAGGGGACTGCGTTTTTGCCGGTGGCTTTTTTGGTTAGCATGTTGAAGGCTTTTTTGGCGACGTCGCCCATGAGCATGATTACTTTGGTGTTTGGGAAGAGGGAAAGTTCTTTTTCCAGATAGGGCAGGCTTGTTTCGATGGTGCTTCTTTCAATGGTGTAATCGGATTTTGGGGTTTTGACGGCGTTTGTGATGTAGATGCCTGTTTGCAGGATGTCCTGGATGTTTTGGGCCGGAAGGCCGGCTTTTTGGAAGAGGGGAATTGTTGTTTTGAGGTAATCTGGGTCGGGGGAACCGTAAAAATCCTGGGAGGGGTCGGAGGGGACTACCTCGTTTATCATGATTGCCTTGATTTTCTCAGGATCAAGGTCTAAATCGTTCAGTTGTACGGGGAGGGCGGCGGGTATTGTTTTTTCGAGTTCTGTTTTTATATTCATTTTTTCTCCTGTCTGTGCGTTTCTGTACGCTTATGGCCATTGGCGGCTGTGGGGCTGAAAGGTTTTTTCAGCGGTTACGTTTCTTTGTAGTGGTTCAGGGCGGCTTCGTATTTTTCGATGATTTTCTGTTTGATGTGTTGGGGGCGGATGATGGTTACTTTTTCGCCGAAGGACATGAGAAAGTCGTAGATCCAGTCGGTTTCGGGCAATGTCAGGTTAACGGTGTATCCGTGCTGTGTTTGGGTGATGGCGTCGTCTTCCAGCTGGTCATACAGTTTGAAGCCGACTTCAGGGGGAAACTGTAATTCCAGATTAATTAAAGGTCTCGTATCCTGGGGCTGGGAAAAATTGTTTTGGTCTGTTTTGGGGATTGCGTCAAAATGTGTTTCGGTTAAAAATAAATGTTTGATGCGGGTGAAGCGGAACAGCCGGCAGCCATTGTGCAAAAGGCAGTACGCATGGAGGTACCATGCTTTATCTTTGTAAATTAGTTTCTGCGGGAGGGCTTCGCGTATGCTGGCGGTGCCGGAGGAATTGAAGTATTCAAAGCGGATTTTCCTCTTTTCGAGGACGGCCTGTTTCAGTTGGATAAATAATTGATTTTCATATTCAGCGGCACTTCCCCAGCGTGAAAAGTCGATCTCTATCCAATCGGTAAGTCCTGTTTGAAAAACGGCGCTGAGTTTTCTCAAAATATTGTCGATATCAGGATATTGTACGGCGGAAAGGCTTTGTATGGCTGATAAGATTTCCTGTTTTTCTCCGGATGAAAAAAAGGTTTTATCAAGAATGTGGCCGTCGAGAAAACGGATGCCGCCGTTTCTTCCTGTGGTAACGTAAATGGGAATGCCGGCGCTGCTCATTGCGTCTATATCCCGATAGATAGTTCTTACGGATACTTCGAATTTTTCAGCCAGCTCAGGTGCGGTGGCTTGTCCTTTGTCCAATAAATAGTATAAAATCCGGAACAGTCTGCTTTCCTGCAATCAATCACCTCCATAATGCTGATATGATTATACTATAAAAACCCTGACATGTGATGGCAAGGTTTTTATTTCAGCTGTTTCCGTTTTCATATACGATTTCTTCCATTAGTATTCCCATTTGTTCCGGTGTTTTCCGGGGATTTTCTTCGCACCAGATGAGTGTGAGCCGCCAGAAACCAGCCAGGCGGAAATGAAAAAGATACCTGTATTTTTCCAGATCGGCAGAAGGCGTTATCCGTTCGTATTCCGGGGGAATATGTTTTATTTTTACCGCAGTATCTCGGACGAGGGCAGGCATATCATCCTCGAGGAAATACAGCAGGTGCTGTTTTTTCAGAAGGAGGAGGATATCAATATAGTTTTCCCAGAATTCGAAATATGACTGCGCGATCTCCTTCAGATCGGCCGCATGGTTTTTAAGCAGGGTATCAGCAAATTCATCCATGAGCAGGGCTGAGGTATATTTCATCACATCATCTTTTGTCTGGAAGCAGCGGTAGAAAGTCCTGCGGCTGATATTGGCCTTCTGCGCAAGGCGGCCTATTGTGATGTCGTGATAGTTTTTGTGTTCAAGCAGTTCGAACAGCGCTTTTACGATGTATTGGCGCGGCTGTTTTTGTTCTCTGACCGGTATTTTCATAGGGGACTCCTGTTCTATGGATTTCTTTCTGTCAGAAACTTCTCCAGGGCGGATAGATATGTTTCACGGCTCAGCAGCATTGCGAGGTGTCCGCCTTTGAGGCCGGGGATGACGGCGGGCTCCGGCATCAGGCGGATCAGCGCATCCTTCAGGCTGTCACAGAATATATGGTCTTCCTGGGAAAAGAAAAGCAGGACTTCTTTGCGGAAGGGTTCGAAGTCTTCCGGTTTATGGGTTCCGAATTCGGTGGTCAGATCTCCCAGGAGGGTATCCATATGGACAAGATAGTCATTGGAGAAGTCTTTTTTCAGAATGTCAAAAACAGCGCCGGCGATTTCGGCCGATTGTTTCTCTGCGATGGTTCGTCTGCACATCAGTTTGAAGAGGGGGAACAGGAGAAACATGGGGAGGTATTTATCCATTCTGATATTTTTCTTTATTTTATCCGGGTTAATCATGGTTACAATATTCTGCATTCCTTCATAATCAATGTCGTTGGACAGGGAACAGGTACCTGACAGAATCATTCCCTTTATGATTTCAGGATGGCGTTTTGCGGTGATCTGCGCCAGGAGTCCTCCATAGGACTGCCCGATCAGGTAGATATTCCGGGCGCCGATTTGTTCGAACAGTTCAGCCATGGCATCGCAAAGGGAAACATTTGTGGGGAAATCCATGGGATAATTGAAGGTTATAAGGCTGTATTTGGGAAGAAGGGAATCATACAGGTAGAATAAACTGTCGCCGAGCCCGGTTCCGCCGGCCAGAAATACAAGGGTGATGTTTCCGGATGGGCTTTGATTGTTTTTGTAGTATCGGTATGTAAAGCTGCCATGCGTCAGCCTGGCGGTGCGTAAGGGCGCTGTTTTATCAAATTGTGTGTATTTCTCTTTTAAGGTCATGGCAGAGCCTCCTTATTTGAATTGGGGATTAGAAGAAACTAACTTACGGATAAAATAAAAGTTGTTACTGTACTTTGGGACCTATGAGGACTGTGGGAAATCGAGCCGGGGAACAATAACTGGAAAGCAGCGGGGCAGAAATTCTTTTTTATGGATTTGAGATGGGTACAGTATACTATATGGGGAAATTCTTTTCAATTATCAGGGATAAAGGCGGCACAGATTTTTGATTTTGTGCCTTTTGTTTCATGATGGTTTGGGACAGGGAGGATTCGGGTTTGCCATTTTTTCTTACTTGACATGAGAAATTGATTATAATAATGTTAAAGGTATCAGTGTTATTGTGATATAATAAAAATAACGGATATGAGTACATAATACGCATGCGCGGGCAAAATATCAGGAAAATGAAGTGTTTGTATGATAATAAAGAGAAATGCAGGAGGGATTTATGGGTAGAAACAGCGGCGGCGGAAGCCGCAGAACGGGAGGTTCTTCATCCGGAGGAGGTTCCTCTTCAGGAGGAAGCCCTTCTTCAGGAGGCCGTTCTTCAGGGGGCGGTCGGATCAGCGGAGGGAGAACGACACGTATATCTTCCGGCAGCAGTTCCTCATCGGGGAGCAGCCGTCCGGCTTCAGGAAACAGCGGTTCTTCATCGGGGAACCGATATTCATCAGGGAACAGCAGCCGTTCGTCATCAGGCGGAAGCGGCCGGTCGGGAGCAGGAAGCAGCCGTATATCGTCAGGAAGCAGCACAGCGTCAGGGAGCAGCAGGAGTTCTTCCGGTTTCTCTTCGGGGAATACGTCATCTTACGGGCGTGAAAGCCGTAAGTGGGGGGCGGCCCCGCCGCCCGGCCAGTCTCCTTATAACAGACCGCCTCAGTATAATGGCTGGAATAATGGCGGATACCCACCGCCGCCACCTGGAGGAAATCCGCCGCCTGGAGGATATCCTCCTCCGCCGCCCGGAGGATATTCATCGCCACCGCCCGGACCGCCGCCAAGGGTATCTAGACCGCCCAGGCAGCCAAGACCGCCCAGACCACCGAGGGAAAGGTGGTTTCGTAACGGTTCTGGTTATGGCGGCGTAAGGCCTGCCCGTTCCATGGGATGTCTTGGAGGCTGTCTCACGCCTTTCCTGATTTTGTTTGTGATAGGAATTGCTGTTGTGGTGATTGTTTCTTCGGGCGGCCGGAAATCGGCTCCTAGTGGAACCCGCGAGCAGCAGAATGTACAGGAACAGGCGCCGCCGCCTATACAGCAGAAGGCGGAAACGGAGTCAGACGATCAGTCTTCAGAGGCTGCGGTACCTACCGTGGCAGAGTACTTTACCGACAAGATGGGGTGGATTAAGCAGACTGATGTACTGAATGCCGGAATGGAGGCTTTCTTTAAGAAAACTGGTGTAAAACCGTATCTTTATCTTACAGATAATATCAATGGCAATACAGAGCCTTCGGATGAAGAGATGGATGCGTTTGCAGGTGATCTTTATGATAAGCTTTTTACAGATGAAAATCACTTCCTGCTGGTATTCCAGGAATATGGTGACTATTATATGACATGGTATGTGTCCGGCGGTGACGCCGCTGAAATTATGGATGAAGAGGCGGCGAATATTGTTCTGGATTATGTGGATGAATACTACAGTTCTGATATGGGTGAGGAAGAATACTTCAGTAACGTATTCTCCATGGCCGCAGGTAAAATTATGGAAACCAGGCCATAAATACTGTTTATGCAAGTGAACAGCGAGCCAGACGGATGCGCTGTTCATTTTGCGACTGCAGCAGGCAGAGACGGAAGACAGCTATTTTCCGTCTCTGTCTTATTTTAATTTAATTTATATATGGAAAAGCTCAGGGATCAGATGCATCCATCAGGATACTGTCAGATGTCATATCAGGATAAAGCGTGGCATCCAGCTGAAGTTCGTCTTTCAGCCGTTTTATTACCGTATTCTGAATGGCAGATGCTTCCGCGGAACGGGGGGATTCCCGGAACCTTACTTTGATGAAGGCCAGTTTTTCTTCCGGACCGTAATCATGCAGGTTGATGTCTTCCACCTCTTCAAAAAGCGTGTATTCCGAGAGAAGCTGCCGGATTTTCCGTTCTGTTTCCGGAGTGACTCCTTTTCCGAGAAGAAGTACGAGATTTTCTTTGAAGGAAGTAAAGCCTGACCACAGGATAGAAAAGGCTACAACGATTCCGAGAATGCCGTCAAGAGGAATGCTGGTAAAAGGGATCAGCAGGATTCCGGCCAGAGTTACCGAAGTTACCAGGGAATCGGAAAGATTGTCGTTGCGGACGGCCCTCAGTGCGGCGGAATCAGCCGCTTTATTCAGCCGGTTTACATACCAGGCCATGGCAAGCTTGAGAAGGATACCTATGACTAACGGCAGTATTATGGATGGCGAGACGAGGACATTCATTGGGTGAAGAAGCCGGTTCAGGGAGGATTTTCCCACGGAGACGGCGGTCAGCAGGATGAGGATGGAAATCAGAAATCCGCAGATATATTCCATGCGTCCGTGGCCGTAAGGGTGAGTGCGGTCTTTTTCCCTTGCCGCCAGGGTGAAGCCTGTTATGGTTAAAAGGGAAGAACAGCAGTCAGTAAGATTGTTCAGGGCATCCGCCGTAATAGCTATACTTTGGCTGAAATACCCGGCGATAAGTTTTATCAGAACCAGCAGCAGGTTTCCGACAAGCCCAATCCATCCGGTTTTGCGGCCGATGAGGTCACGGCTGCTGATTTTTTCGTAAACAGGGTAAGTTTGTTCCATAGTTTTGCTCTCCTTTCTTATAATGCTAGGTACCTTGTGAATTATAACTTATCACTTTGCAATTAAAATGTCAAGGTACCTAACTAAAAAAGAAAAATAGCTTTTGCTTAAAATATATATTTTACTTGACAGGCTAGTGAATACTAGCTATTATGAAAGAAGCTAGTATTCACTAGCCAGAAGGGATGTGTAAAATATGAAGGAATATAATCTGGAGTCCTATTTAAGCAGGGGTGTGGCCAATATAGTAAAGGGAATTCTGAAAGCGTCTGCCGGAAATCCGAAGGAAAGTTTTTTTCTGATGCAGTATGCAAAAGCGAGCCTGGAGGCCGGCAGGCTGAGGAAGGAGGCGGAAGAGCGCGGGGAACATATACCTCCGTTCCTGATTGCCAGCATTACGCAGCAGTGTAATCTTCATTGTAAGGGGTGCTATGCCAGAGCCAATCACAGCTGCTTTGACGGCGCAGTCCGGGAGAATCTGACGGCAGGACAGTGGGGGAATATTTTTGAACAGGCAGCTGAGCTGGGAATTGGATTTATTCTGCTGGCAGGGGGAGAACCCTTTATGCGCCGGGATGTTTTGGAAGCGGCTGCAGGACAGAAAAAGATTCTTTTCCCTGTTTTTACCAACGGAACCATGATAGATGCAGACTTCCGGAAGCTGCTCTGTGAAAACAGGAATCTGATTCCCATACTGAGCATGGAAGGAAAGAAAGATACAACCGATGCGCGGAGGGGAAAGGGAACATATCAGAAGCTGCGGCAGACCATGAAGGAACTGCAGGAAAACGGTATTTTATTCGGGGCGTCGGTTACCGTACAGAAGCAAAATATGCAGGAGGTGCTGTCCCGGGAATTCACAGAAGCTTTGTTTCTGGCTGGCTGCAGAGCGCTTGTTTATGTGGAGTATGTACCTGCAGATCGCAGCTCCGCCGATCTCGCGCCGGATGAAAAGGACAGAGTATACATAGAAGACAGGCTTCGTCAGCTGAGGGAAATGCAGAAGGAACTGTTATTCCTTTCTTTCCCGGGAGACGAGAAAAGCTCAGGCGGCTGTCTGGCGGCCGGAAGAGGGTTTTTCCATATCAATCCGACGGGAGGAGCGGAACCGTGTCCGTTTTCCCCTTATTCGGATACGAGTCTTGCAAATATTTCCCTGAAGGAAGCCCTGCAGTCTCCCTTGTTTTTGCTGCTGCGAAGCAGCGGGAATCTGATGCAGGAGCATAACGGCGGCTGTGTGCTTTTTGAGCAGGAAGAGCAGGTGAAGAAGCTGCGGGATAAGGCGGCAGCCATGTTTCCGGCAGGGGGGTGTATCACTGCCGGCAATGAGAATGGAGAGAAAGAGGCTTGGGCATGACGACGAAAGAGAGAATAGTTCAGGAAGCGCTTAACCTATTTTCCATAAAAGGATTTAAGGGGACGAGTGTTAAAAATATCGCGGATGAGGTAGGGATTAAGGACAGCTCCCTGTATAAACATTTCGGCAGCAAACAGGAGATTTTCGATACGATAGTCCTGGAGATGAAACAGCGCATGAGCCGGCTGGCGGAGCGTATGAAGCTGCCGGAGGAAGAGGATTATGTGAAATCGGCACAGGCCTATGGGGCGCTGTCCCTGGAAGATCTGCTCGCCTTAAGCCGGAACATCTTTCTTTTTTATCTGAAAGATGATTTTATGTCCCGGTTCTGGCGTATGGCGAATATGGAGCAGTATCAGAATTCAGAGGTTTATGAGATATTCCGCCAGATTTTTATGGAGGACAGCATTATGTATCAGGCGGAGTTATTCGGTGAAATGATGAACCAGGGGATTTTTGTGAAAGCGGATCCTGTGGCTGCAGCCATGAATTTTTATACGCCGATTTTTTTCCTGCTGAGTAAATATAACGGCAGGGAGGATGGGGAAGAAGAGGCTCTGAAGACGCTGGATAACCAGGTGAGGGAATTTTACCGGATTTACAGGTGTCAACAATGATTTTACGGCTTATTAAGTCCTGAACAGCGGCAGATAGAGATAAAGTAAAAGAGCAGATGATATCGGATGGAAAAATATACCGGGAAGGAAGAGCGGCGATTCGTTTCGCCCGCTTCCTTTCCGATTTTTTTGTATACTCTGTATTTTAGCGACAGTATTTCTGTCATAACGGTTTAATTCCAAAAATCTTCGGTTTCTTTCAGGATAACTTCGGTCGGCAGGATAGTCGCTTCGTAAAGATTTTTTCCTGTCTTTTCAAGAAAATGGCGGATTAAGGCATATCCGCATGCATAACCGGCGCAGTATGGCATTCCCACAGGAGTGCCGCCTCGCATGGCCATGATGTCATCGCCGTACAGATAGGAGGAAAGGAGCTGGAAATCATTTTCCTGTAAATGCGCTTTTATGGCAGGCTTAATTACAGTCCTCAGCGTTTCCGCAGAGGTGTTTTTTACCCATATTCCAATCTTATCTTCTCCGTAAAGACTTGCCGCAAAGTTTTCGGCAAGGCCTTCGGATACCAGCATATCAGCCAGAGTAATGGAGGGACTCCACTGCATGAACTGCCATCTGACATTATGGTTTGTCTCGTGGGCTAATGCCACAGGCAGCATTTGCATCGCGTGTTCGGCAGGGATAATGGTACCTGTAAGGTAACCGGGGATACCGCCGTCTCCGCAGTAGTCACCGGTCATTTTTGACATGGGATTTTCCGGATCGTTCAATAGGACGGTAAAAATATAATCCTGCACAGGCAGCTTAATTCCATGTTGTTCAAAGCCGGAAAGGGAAGTTTGTATGCTGTTTTCACAGCTTTCCCAGAAGGCATCATCGCTGATCCTTTCGATTTCGGGAAGGCGGGCCTCCGTAATCTGAGAAGGAGAATAGCCGCCGCTCATAATGCCTGCAGAGATAACATCACAGCCGCCTTCCTTCTCCGCTTTCAGCGGGATCCCCATACAATTCCACTTGAATGCAAAGGGCTCCATTAATTCATAACGGTAAATATTATCTTTTTCCTCCTTTGACGCGCCTGCCATTCTGCGGTAGATTGCGTCGGAACGGATTGCTTTTATATTCATAATCAGTACCTCGATTCGTAATTTAGTATTGGGTTCGAACCACAAGAATACCCTACACTATTACGCTGCGTCAAAGTCAAGCTTTTTGCAGGAGGCTTATAACATCATTTTTAACTGAATAAACGAATATAACAGAATGATAAAAAGAATTATTAAAATATTTAGCATGTTGTATGAAAAATAATATGACAAAATAAAACCAGAAAGCAATTTGCATAATTAATATGCAAAATATCTTGTTTTACTTTGTGATGTATGCTATTATAATGATATTGATAATTATTACTGATTAAGAAAGGAAGGTATTTTATGGAGAACAAGAAACTGACCAACGAGGTTGGGGCACCCGTATCGGAAAACGAGCATTCCCTGACATCCGGCCCAAGGGGGCCTGTAGCGCTTCAGGATGTCTGGCTGCTGGAAAAACTGGCTCATTTTGACAGAGAGGTCATTCCGGAAAGACGTATGCATGCCAAGGGGTGGGGCGCATACGGTACATTTACCTGTACCCATGATATCTCTCAGTGGACGAAAGCCAAAGTCCTGCAGAAAGGGGCGACAACAGACCTTTTCATCCGGTTTTCCACCGTGGCAGGCGAACGGGGCGCTGCCGATGCCGAGCGTGATATCAGAGGGGTTGCGGTTAAATTTTATACCGAAGAAGGCAACTGGGACCTGGTGGGAAATAATACTCCTACATTTTTCCTGCGGGATGTACATAATTTCCCGGATCTGAACCGGGCCGTAAAACGTGATCCCCGGACGGGAATGCGTTCCGCACAGAATAACTGGGATTTCTGGACTCTTTTGCCGGAAACGTTCCATCAGACCACCATTGTTATGTCCGACAGGGGAATTCCTGCAACATTCCGAAATATGCACTTTTTCGGAGAGCATACCTTTGCTTTCTATAACCAGAAGAATGAAAGGGTATGGTGTAAGTTCCATTTCAAGACACAGCAGGGAATTAAGAATCTGACCAATGCGGAGGCGGAGGCACTGATTGCCAAAGACAGAGAAAGCCACGGCAGAGATTTGTTCATGGCGATAGAAAAGGGAGATTATCCCCGCTGGACGATGTATGTTCAGATCATGACGGAGGAACAGGCCAGGAACCATTATGAAAATCCTTTTGATATTACCAAAATATGGCGTCATGCGGAATATCCCCTTCATGAAGTGGGGGTGCTGGAGCTTAACCGGAATCCGGAAAATTATTTTGCGGAGGTGGAGCAGGCCGCATTTACACCGGCGCATGTAGTTCCCGGAATTGGCTTTTCTCCCGATAAATTCCTTCAGGGCAGGCTGTTTGTTTACGGCGATGCACAGAGATACCGTCTGGGAGTCAATTATAATCAGATACCGGTGAACCGCGCCAAAGTGGAGGTACACGATTATCACCGTGACGGTTTGATGCGCACCGACGGCAATTACGGCGGAGCACCGGCGTATTCACCTAACAGCCAGGGCGAATGGGCGGCGCAGCCTGACGTTATGGAACCGCCGCTGAATCTGGAAGGCGCGCTGTATGCATATGATCCCCAGGACGATCCAACGGATGACTGCTTCCGTGCCGGCGGTGATCTCTGGCGGGTAATGGAACCGGATAAGCGGGATTTGCTGATTGAGAATACGGTGGAAAATATGGAAGGCGTGACAGAAAATATCAAATACCGCCATGCGGTACATTGTTACTGGGCGGATGAAGAGTATGGACGCCGCATGACAGCCGGCCTTGGACTGGATATGGAAAAAGTAAAGGAATTGGCGGCGGGAAACCATAAGACATTGGTTCAGGCAACGATCTGATAATCAGCCCGTGATGGGACATCCTTATTGTGGATTATCTGCTTTGAAAGGAAAACCGATAGGCAGTATGTCCCCTGCCTGCTAAAAGGTAACAGAAGTCTGTAATTACAAATCCTTGCATTACCTTTAAAACAGGTTTGCAAGGATTTGTCCGTATCAGACTTAGAGGAGTAGTTAAATATCCCCTGAAAGCTCCGCTTTCTCTATAAATTCCCGGAGAGTACCGGCTCTGGCGGCTTCCTTATGCCATTTTTTCAGGAGGGTAAGATTAGTTTCTGAGAGAATCCGTTTGCGTAAGGCAGCAGGTATAACGTCCAAATCCTCCAGAAGTTCCAGAATGGCCTCGGCTGTCCCTTCTGCCTTTCCTTCCGCTCTCCCGGCTTCTACTCCTATACTATATTCATCGGCACGGATTTTTTTCAATTCTTCTTCTTCATTGTATTCAAATATCGACACCGCAATCACCTCCGCCCTCTGCGCGGATAAAAAGTCCGCCAGTATATCATTACGTATACATTCCGTCACCGCCCGGTCTACGGCTTCCGCAATATCCATCTCTGCCGCATATTTTCGGATGCATTCCACAAACAGGCAGTATTCCCTGAGAGTTCTGCATTTTTCCATCAGTTCTCGGTTATTCCCGAGATTGATGTTAAGCATTGTCACCGTAACCTCCAGTTCGGGGGAGGTTACCTCCTTTTCAAACGCATCGGACAGCTTTAACAGCCTGCTTTCCGGCTGCTCCTGCGTCCCATTATAGAATACCACGAAGCGGGGAACGGGGATTTGTACCAGATTACTGGAATAGAGTGTCTTTCCGACTACATACTTTTCCAGCTGCCTGGCAATATAAAGGAGATCCCGAAGCGGCATATTAGGGTTAAAAGAGGACTGATGCTCGTATAAATTCATTTCCGAATCAAACAGGAATGAAACATCATTCTTAAATCCCATATAAATTGCGTTTTCCAGTGTACAGATCTCCATATCGTCGGTATTTTCATATGCGGTTCCGTTAAGTGCATGGAAGCAAAGCATTCCATTGTATAACTCCAAGAGTTTTTCCTTATCATTGTACAGCATACGAAAAACTGTATCCTTGTGGTTCCTCACCACGTGCAGTTCATTTCCTTCTATAGAATAATTTTCTTCCATAGACGTCTCCTTTCTAAAATTGTGCGCAGGAAACTGTCTGAAAGAACAGGACATATACATCCTCTGTTCAGCAACCCCTGCTTGTTTAAAATGGATTGTAAGCATAGAGTTTCTGAATAGAAATAGAAAATAGATGGCCTGAGCCTGGATTATTAGAAAATTATGCTTGTCTTTACTTTACCATATTGTTATCAATTCTGCAATAATAAGAGAATATAAAATAATTTATGCTAGAATGCCAAAGTAAATTCCAGTTCATATATCCTACCAGATTTAAGTTTGAC
>ERZ791934.772-NODE-772-length-38762-cov-4.150283_pt1 | contig 38762 bp, 47 predicted proteins | sample MGYA00510125_ERZ791934 | MGnify/ENA primary metagenome ERZ791934 (study PRJEB30046, sample SAMN00993240) | human gut metagenome | study: EMG produced TPA metagenomics assembly of the A metagenome-wide association study of gut microbiota in type 2...
TCTTTGATTTTGCTGACAATGCGATGGTTCTTATATCCATTTAACTAGGTCGACAATATTCACTTGTTAATATGTCGACATAAGATTGAGATAACAACGCAATCAAAGCGTTGTTCATGCGAACTTATGTGAGCATCAAGGTTCTCGCCATTGTCCAAAATCTTTGATTTTGCTGACAATGCGATGGTTCTTATATCCATTTAACTAGGTCGACATGGTTACTTATCATACTAGCTTATGATAACACTTTTCTTTAGGAAATTCAATCTAATTTTATATTTTCTTCACCTTTTTGAAGGTCGTTTTCTATTCAAGTTATAAAACTTTTCGTGTCGACAATATGCGACATTTTGTTCCTTTTTTAGTGCTGACAAACAATGATTATTTATATACGATAAGAGAGAAAGGAGGTGCAAAAAAAATACGTTATAACTATAAAGTGTTAATAAAAGGAGAAGAAAAGTGATAAAGAAAACATTAATGAAAAGAGTGAGCGTTTTTGCAATGCTTTGCGCATTAACAATCACCTTGTTCGCCCAGCCAGCCTACGCAGCAGGACCAACAGTTGAGCTCATAGACGGCGGTGTAAGTAAAACTGTATCAGCTCAGCGTATTAAAGCATGTGAAAAAATGTACCAGATGTCTCAAATGCCGTGGAAGTTAACTGCAACATTACGTTATTGCTACGGTCAAGACAATAACAATCAGTTGACAGAAAGCTCAAAAGTTAAGGTTAACTGCCGTTGGGATAATAAACTTGCAAATGAAGTAATTCCACGTAGAGGAATCCCATATTCTCAAGTATATAGAGAAGAGGAATTTCCGAATGGCGTTACAATAAAGAAAGGTACTAAAACACTTGCTAGTGATCCTCAATATGTTTCTATATACGGAACGGATTGTTCCTCTTCTGTTGGTTTTGCATGGAAAGCGGCAACAGGAATCTATCTCGATAGAAAAGACACAGGTAAAATGTATAGAACGAAGAATATGTTTGCTGATGGCTTAATTAACGCCGATAGCGAAAATGATTATCTCATGTTAGTTGGAAAATATGGTAAATATTATACAAACAGATTAACTGCAGAAACGACGAAGCAAATTGTTACAGGCCTTTCTGCAGCCGGAAACTATGAAGCAGGACAAGATATCTATAGCAAAGTATATGCCGCGATAAAACCTGGTGACGCATTGTTGTTTAGAACCACAGATGGAGGCGGTTATGGGCATGTTCGTCTCGTAATCGGAGTTAACATCGTTTATAAAGATGCTGCAAAGACTCAGGTTGATCCGGCTAAGAGCTATGTGAACTGTATTGAACAGGCTGGCTTTAGCAAGACGCAGGGTAACTGGAAGACCTCCTGGATTCCAAACGATGAAGACGGTGGCGGAAAGTACACTGGTAAATATTATTTTACTGAACTTACAGGTGAAAAAGAGAGCCCGACCGTAAATGATGGATATAAGGCTAGATGTTATGTACCATTTAAGATGAAAGCATTTAACGACTAATATATAATAATAAAGCCAGAGCTGAGGACAGACGCCCTTAGCTCTGGCTTATTTTTATGTCAATATCCGTATAAATTATGTTTACTAAATTGAACAAGCGTATGACGATGAATTCAGTTTACTATGGTAAAATGTATAGGAGGCTAAGGCGTTAAACCTGTATCATCATTTGAGTCTTTTTACTGCCTCTTTACTCGCTTTTAACAGTTCCAGCAAAACCTGTGCTTCACGATCTGTACAATCTGACAAAATATTTTTGATCTCACTTTCGATGACCAAATTAGAATGTCTGGAATCAAAAACTAAGAAGTCTATTGAAATACGTAGTTCACTGGCGATGTTCGTCAATGCCTGCAGACTGACGCCTGTACTTGCATTTTCAATCGCACTGATGTGGGTAATGGATAGGTCCGTTTTCTCTGCTAAAACTTCCTGTGTAATACGTGCATTTAATCTTGCATCTCTTATTTTTTCTCCAACTGCTGTGTAATCTATTTTCATAAATTCCGTTCCCCTCTATTTGTCTTTTCCCTATTGTATCTTTTCAGAGAATACATTATAACAAACTGAAACAGGAATAATTATTGTCTGACAGAATGTAAAATATAGAATAAACAAAGTAAAAACCATCTGCCAATGAGGGAAGTCCTTCATGTGCAGATGGTTTTTGGGTTATTGCTATTTAAAGTTGATTTCATTAAACTGATCTATGAGTTTCTGATCAGAATCCTTAGTGAATACGAGGACGATGCCGTCTTTGTGAGCTGCGGCTTTGAGGTCCCCCTCACCTTTGATGATGTTTTTGTATTCTTTGGAATCCTCTTTGAATTCATAGAGTTCCACTTTGCCATCATTATACTTCTTGCCATGTTCTGCACCCATCTTGTCGTATTCAACCTTGGTGCCATCTTTTAAATCAAGATGTTTTGCTACTGCATCGATGTCTTTATCGATTGATACAGTTGCGGTATTGTCATTGTTGTTAGTGTCGGCGTCATTTTTGTTTGCGTCTTTATCATTTCCACAAGCAAACAGACCAAGACAGAGTAATAATGAAAGTAAAATAACTGTAATTCTTTTCATTTTTAAATTCTCCTTTCTTCTTTATCACCTAGTCTTCCCAATAAATCAAAATATATTGACATAACAAGAAAAATTTTACTGTGATTATAGAAAAAGGAGTGAATTTATTATGCGGCAGGATCTGCTGCGGCGGTGTTCGTCAACTGTATCGTCAATGTTTTCTGATATAACCGCTGATGATTTCTAAACTTTAAGGTGATTTTGGTTTTCGTGCCTGCATCATCCGCATTGGCAAAAGAATAAATGTACAGAGGCAGTCGGCCGCTGCTATCCTTTTCGCCCCATTCAATGTCTAAATAATCATCGTCGTAATAGGCTGTGATTTGATCAGTCGTGCCACTGGCAGTTACGTAGACAATTGCTGTTTCATCGGGGTTCAGGTTAAAGGTACTTTTAGAAAGCGTAATTTTACCGTTAAAACTGATTTTCCCGTATTTTATGGTGCTGTAATAGCTGTTACATTTTGAAGTCTTGGCGATGGCCTTGACTTTGTAGTAATAGCCGGTCTTGTTTTTTACTGACTTATCGTTATAGTAGGTTTTGGAAGTAACGGCAATTCTTTTGTAGCTTCCGTATTTGGATGTGGCGCGGTATAGCTTATATTTCACTGTTTTGCTTCGTTTGCTCCAAGAAACTTTTATATAATTGGCGTTGACCGCTTTGAGAGACAATGTCGGTTTGCTGATACGGGTATATTTTTTTACAGGTTTTTTCTGACTAGAAGATCCTGAGTAAGGGCAGACCCCATTTGGATGTAAGTGAGCGGGATGTCCACCGCAATGGTAATGATAATAACCTAATCCACTGACGTTTTTATTGTCCCGATGTCCGCCATTGCTATCGGTTCGTCCACTGTGGGCGAAACTGAAGACAGTACAGGACAGAACTAAAATAAGTAAGATACTGATGACTCTTGCTACTTTCTTTTTCATGAGTGTAGATCCTTTCTAAAACAATAAATATCGCAAATGATATATCTATCATAACACATCGCAGGTGTTTTTACTGTATTTGTCGTTATTTAAATACAAAATGTAGTGAATTTTACACATAAGCATTATTTTTTCTGTTTTCAGCAGAATCGTCATGGTATAATGATTCCACAATCTCACGGCGATGCCGCAATGTAGGAATCATTGAATCACAATTTTCAATTATATTTTCAACAGTATAATTGTGGTATAATGAACGCACGATCTTAACGATGTTGCCGCAAGGAAGCGTTCATTGAATTATGTGCTGCTTCATTGCAGGGAAAATAGATTTGTTGAGAAAAACGGGGGGAGAAATATGCATGACGAAATTAACTTAAGAAACATGACTGGAATTTATATTAGCCGAGGAGCAGAAATGCTGATGTTATACCGAATTGGTTCCAGAGTTGTGGAACCGTCATGGTGTGGAATCGGAGGACATTTTGAGGATCATGAACTGAACAATCCTCGCATCTGCGTGCTTCGAGAATTAGAGGAAGAAATTGGGCTGAAGGATGGATCGCTGAAAAACTTACACTTGCGATACGTGACCTTAAGACTGAAGAACGGAGAGATTCGCCAAAATTACTACTATTTTGCTGATTTAAAACCGGACGAAGAAGTTACTTTGATTTCCGAAGAGGGCAAAGTAGAATGGATCCCTTTTGACAAGGTCTTAGACAGAAAGATGCCGCTGACTGCAAAATTCATGTTAGAGCATTACATGAGCATTGGAAAATTTACCGAAGAATTGTATAGCGGAATAACGACGGAAACAGGAATGGTATTTACAGAGCTAAAAGAGTTCTAGGAGGTTCTGAGCATTGGGAGGATTTGCTGTGTTAAAAATACTATACGTAGAGATCAGTATTGTTGGAATCGTAATTCTTTTGGCAATCAGATTTTACCTACGTAAAAGAGAATATACCGAAGAATTGGACAAACGTACATTTAAATGGCTCATTTGGTCGGATATCCTAATTTTGATCTTTGATGCGGTGACCTGGATACTGGACGGCATGATATTTCCTTACTCTGGAGAACTGCTTCTCGTCAGCATGATGATTTATTATTGCCTCGTGCCACTGCCGTCTCTATTTTGGCTTCTTTATACAGACGTGAAATTACATGCAGATCAGAGGCGTCTAAAGAAACTCTTAGCTTTGTACAGCATTCCCTGCGTAGTCAGCACGATCTTGGTCTTGACTACATTAAAAACAGGATGGATATTCACCATCAGCGCAGACGGCATATATTATAGAGGTCCATATATGGCGGTCATTGTACTGCTGACCTACGTCTATCTTGGCGGCGCCCTAGTCATGGCTGTCAAAGCAAGGTGCGGGGAACAGAATACTGACCGGATAAAAGTGTGCAGATATCTGATTTTCTTTCCGATACCGACAATTATACTGAGCTTTGTGCAGGTCGAACTTTACGGCGTCACTTTAATCTGGATCTGCATGGCGGTGTCGCTGCTCATCATCTTTCTCAACGTGCAGAGCGAGCAGATCAGCAAAGATACGCTGACGGGGTTATTAAACAGAGGCTATCTGGATTCTTATCTGGACAGAATCTTGACAACGTCAAAAGGCAAACCAGAAGTGAGAGCCAGATACTTTGCGATGATTGTCGATATGGATGACTTCAAACAGGTCAACGATACGTTCGGCCACGTTGAAGGCGACAAGCTCCTCGTGGCAGCAGCCAGTCTGATTAGACAATCCTGCTGTCCGGACGATGTGGTAACCCGCATGGGCGGAGATGAATTCCTCATTATTGGGCAGCGCGATAAACCAGAAGCAGTGCAGCGGCTGATGGATGAAATTCTTGACAATGTCAGACTGTACAATGAAAACAGTAACGAATCATATCGTATGTGCATGAGTTTGGGATTTGCCATGCTGGATAAACAGATTAAGCGGCCGGATCAGTTTATTACGGCAGCAGATATCAACATGTATCGCAATAAAGAAGAAAAGAAAGCGAACAATTAGCGGAATTTTTCATATTGTATGATATGGAGGATTGAACCTATGAAAGAAATCATTGTAAGCGGGTATGCCTACCCGTCAATCAATCCGGCAGTGCTAGAAGCCTGGCTGCCAGATTTGACTTTTTTAAATACATTTAGTTATGGCATTACAGCGGAAGGAGGCGTGGTCGACCTAAACGATCAAAGTCTGATTGACGCAGCCAATGCTGTCGGAGTAAAACCTTTGATGGTGCTGACGCCTATGGACGAAATGGGCATGTTTAACGATGTCATTGCTTCCGCACTTTTGGAGAACCCTGCAGCGAGAACGACACTGGTTTACAACATCTTATCTACGATACAGAGAAAAGGACTTTCTGGAGTTGACTTTGATTTTGAATACATACCCGAAAAAAATCGGGGACAGTATGTTGACCTGGTGCGGGAGGCGAGAGCCGTTTTGGGACCGCAGGGCTATACGGTGACAGTCGCTTTGGCACCAAAGACTTCAGCGGATCAGGAGGGCGTGTTGTATCAAGGGCACGATTATGCCGGCATGGGTGCGGTGGCCGACTATGTGCTGCTGATGACCTATGAGTGGGGTTACACTTACGGCCCGCCTATGGCAGTATCGCCGATCAATCAAGTCCGCAGAGTGCTGGACTATGGCGTTTCTGAGATTCCTAGGGAAAAGATTTTGATGGGAATGCCTAATTATGGCTACGATTGGACGCTGCCATTTGTGCAAGGCGAATCGAGGGCTGAGAAAATCTCCAGTGAAGAGGCTTTTCGCCGTGCGGCGCAGTATGGGGCGACCATAGAATACGATCAGACAGCGCAGGCTCCGCACTATACCTACACCGATGAACAGGGAAGAGAGCATGTGGTTTGGTTTGAAGACGAGCGCAGTATCCGAGCAAAGCTGGCCTTGGTAGAAGAATACGATTTGGCGGGAGTTGCTTATTGGAACATCATGGATTATTTCCCTGCAAACGCACAGGTGCTCAATGAGATGTATACCGTGAGGAAATTATAAAATGAAGAGTAAAAGCAAAGGCCATGTAGCGATACATCGGCTTTTGTCTTATTTGACATGAAGTCTTGCTTGAATACATATTTTTTCTATTTATTACATTTTCTGTAATTTCTTATTGACATATTAACTCATGGATAGTATTCTTTATTTATAGAGATGAAGGGGGCACTTATGATGGGGATTATTAAAAACAGCGAACGATGTAAATCAATGCATGCCCATACAGAAATAATTCCCTCTATTATTAGATGTTTTACAAAGTTATTGACATCTATGGTCACTGGTGCTAGAATCGGAGTATAAATAGAATATAATTTGTTTTATTTCATATACTAATTTGGAACGTACTCCGGTGTCCTTCGGGCCCGGAGTCTTTATATTATTGGAGATGAAATCAAATGACAGAGAAAAAATATATGACCTATGACGAAATGATTGCCCTCTTGCAGTCCAGGAATGTCTGTATTAACTCACCAGAAGAAAAAAGAAGATCAAAAATGATCCTTCAACATGAAGGGTATTATAACGTCATAAACGGATATAAGGCACCTTTTTTAGTTTCGGATTCTTCAGAAACCTACAGGTCGGGAACTACAGTTGGTGAAATTTTTGCGGTATATGACTTTGATCGCACAATCAGAGAAATATTCTTAAGGAGTACGCTTCGTGTGGAAACTAATATTAAAACTCTGATTTCAGATTGCATTTCATCAAAATACGGATATAATAACTATCTTTTATATGACAATTTTGATACCAATACAAAAGATGCCAACGAAAAAATAACTAAACTTTTCTCAAGCATACAAAGTCAGATTGCATCTCACTCTTTAGATCCTAATATCGCTCATTATCTGAAGAATCATGGGTATATCCCGATGTGGGTATTGAACAGTATATTGTCTTTTGGTACCATGAGTAAGTTCTATAGCCTTATGAAGCAGCAGGACAGACAATTTGTTTCACGCTTCTTTAAGATACAGGACAATACGTTAACAAACTTTCTAAACTATCTTTCTGTAATACGCAATTTTTGCGCCCATGGAAACCGTTTATACTGTTTTACCTCAAAAAAACCCTTAGCGGATACTATGATACATAAGAATCTTGCCATTCAGCTTGATAATGGTTACTATTCAAATGGTAAAAACGATTTATTTTCTGCTGTGATTATTCTGCGATATCTTTTATCTAGCACGGAGTTCAATTATTTTATATCTGGGCTGAATGGATCCATTAATAAATTATCTTCAAAGCTTAAAACCATATCTATAAACGATATACTAGAAATAATGGGCTTTCCTCAGAATTGGAAAAATATAAAAAGCAAAGATATTTTAGTGTCTTAATCCTAGCATTCAGATTCACAATTACATTGATTTATAGTAATAAGATAAGGAGCAGAAAACCTCTGCTCCTGTTTTAGTATACTTCAAAGTAATAATCAAAATCAAATTCCTCTGGTTCCCGAAATGCGTTATTGATCAAGATGGAGAAATCAAACCTGTCCATGTTGATGTTGTGCTGGATCTGCTGACGCTTGGACAGCGGCTCGATCTTGTCGATATCGCAGCCGGCACAATAGAACGCCAGCTCGTACTTCAGATTATTGAGGCGAAATTCTATCATCTTAGGCGTCACATGGTATTTGCCGGCCAGCATCGCAATGCTGGCTTTTTCTGCTTTTTCTTTGCCCAGTTCCTCCTCCTTGCGGTGATAGTATTCCACAAAGTCTGGAATGATGACTTGAAAAGGCATGATCAGCTCCGCTGCGCCTTCGTTGGCCTCCCACTCGAAGAAGGGGTTTTGATTGGGGCGTACTTTTTCGTAGCAGGAAAAGGACTGGGAACGGTTTGTCCGATGCCTGAGAAGATGAATGTATTCGTGGGCGCAGTCAAAATTCTGCTCATGCTTGCTGCGATGAGCATTCAAAATAATGGTATCCTGCGTCTCCTTGGTTTCCGGGTAAGCCATTCCCCGCAGACCCGGCGTCTTAAAGGGAATCTCAGTAACCATGACACCCAGACGTTCGCGGCAGATTTCGGGTATAGAAAACCCACGAACCGTGGAATCGATGTGGAGGCACTCTCGCAAGTCGCCTATGTATCGATATAGCTTCGCTTTTGATCCTTTGTTCTCCATCTTATTTCTTACGCGCTCCTTTTAACACTTCTAGCACCCGCATGATATCATCGGGGTCAATTCCCTCGTCCTGTGCCTGTTTGGCAAAGCTGAGGTAAACGCCGTCCAGTTTTGGTGTTTCTGGCTGCGGTTCCGCCATCTCAATGGGGGTGTCGGGATCCAGTTTTCCCAGCAAATCGTTTACCGACAGTCCCATAGCGCTGGCCGCCTTTTTACAGGTTTCCAAGGTGGGCGTGATGGGCTTGCCGTTCTGCGGATGCCGGTTCTTCTCCAGCATCGAGATGTAACCCTTGCTGAGGCCGGATTTTTTTGCAAAGTCATCCATGGTCATGTCGTTACTTTTCCTATAGCCCTTGATGTATTCACCCAGTGTCATTGATTCTATCTCCTTTATTGGTGATGTTTACTTTATCATACAATATTATGGGTGAAAAGTCAATGGAAAAGTTTAATGGAGTAAACAAAAACTCTTGACATGTGCGGTTTAATATAGTAAACTAAGTGTAAGACAGAGGGGAGGAGACGACAAAATGAAATACAAGATAAAGGAAATCAGGCGAGACAAAGAGATGACACTGGGTGAATTGGCGGAAAAGGCGAAGATCGCGCCGCCGCTGTTATCGGCGCTGGAGAATGGAAAACTGAAGTTTGTCACGACAGAAACACTGCTCAATGTGGCAAATGCACTGGAGACCAGCGTAGACGATTTATTTTGTCTATAAAGTTTACTATAGTATACAAGGGGGGGCGATAGGAATGTATTGGTGCAAAGAATGCAACCGGCCGCTGGCGGATCCTCTGATCGCGACAGAATATGAAATTCACAGAGAGGTGGACGACAGACGGTATGAGCGGTTTGAAATACCATATTGTCCGGCCTGCGGTCATGAGGTATATGAGGCAAAACAATGCAGCTGCGGGAAGTGGACGAACTGCCTGGACGATTGGTGCGCGGACTGCCTGAGAATCAGAGATAAAGCAGTGATGCACTGTATTGCGCAGATCAGGCTGAATAGCAAATTAAAGCTGTCCAGCGAGGAGACCAGAGATCTGATACTCAATTACTTTGGAGATGTCATTTAGCCGGAGGTGATTTGATGAAAAAACCAGAATCGCCTTGTGCAAGATGTACGGAACGAACGCTGAGGTGCCATGGCCGCTGCGAAAGGTACATGGCATTTCAACAGCAAAACAGGGCATATAACCGGCTGGTGGCAGCCAACACTGGTCAAGAAAACAGGGTGAAATACAGCAAAAGCAGACTGAACAGAATGTATAAATAGAGGAGGGCGTTAGTATGGGAAAGGCAAAAGAACCATATTGGACATATGTGAAGACGATCATCAAAGAATATCCGGATTTGAAAAAGAAACTGGCAATTCCCTTGGAGCAGAGGGTGACATCATTCATCGGATTAGACGGGGGAAAAAACGGACTGATTTCAGATCCTACTCAGGCATGTGTCATTCACGACCTGCCGCCGAGAGAGCAGAGAAAGCTGGAAGCCATCGAGGGCGCGATTCAGAAGACAAAGAAACAGCATCCAGAGGACGCGGAGCTGAGATTAAAGGTCATCAGCCTGGTTTACTGGAAAAAATCCCATACGATAGAAGGGGCGGCCATGAAAGTTCCCTGCCACAGGAACGTGGCCGGCAACTGGCAGGGAGAGTTTATCAGGTTGGTAGCAGACGAGCTTGACCTGGTGTAGCGACAGAAACTGTATAGAAAGCTATGGAATCGAATGCAGAGATCGATCCCATAGCTTTTTTCAAAAAAAAGAAATATAGAATCAGCCATGTGCATCAGACCCCCAAAAACGTGCTAATATGTGTATAGTGGAAAAATGAAGGAAGGAGGATGGAATGCTAGAACAAGTGATATGTGAACATTTGCAGAGCAATGAAGCCCTTGCTGCCAAACTTGCCATTTACGACGGAAAGCCAGCGGTCTTTGATTATAAAGAGCCGGTGGCAGACGATCAGAAGTGGCAGGGAGAAGCAAGGTATGGCCGTATCGTTTTTTCTCTGCAGATCAGAGACGATCCGACGCGGACAAAATGCGGAAGTCTGGCGGTAGACGTTCTCAGTGAAAGCAATACACAATCGTATAAAGACATGGAACCCATTGTGAGAGACCTTCTCGATGGGTATTTTTTTGTCTCCGATGACAAAATGATTTCCCTCAGATGGAGCCACAGGAGTCCGGGCGGAGAGTCACTGGCAGCTGTCTGCGAAGGTCTGACGATGCATTTTCAGGTGTATTGTTATCCGGTGAAAAGACCGTCCACAGTCAATCCCGCATCGCTGCTTGCCAGTTGGTGCAAAAGCTACGTTGAGGGCACGGGGCAGTCAGCTTATTTTCTCGCAGCCGGCGAGAACCTGCCGCAGGTGTTCAAACCGACGGCGAAGAAACCGGCGATTTACTGGCGGCTTGCCAAAATCGAACCCTGTAGCTGGATGAAGGATCGGCCGGGAGCAGACTTTCGCACGGCCAGTCTGCAGGGCCACGTCATTGTGCCCGGTCAAAGCGAGGAAGAAGCCGAACTGGTGCTGCGGCTGGATCAGGCCATAGAAAAGGCGGAACGGATCATCTGTGATGATTTGTCCATGTTTGTGAGCAAAGAGGACAGCACAGATTTGACCGCAGATGCTATGAGGCAGGGTCAGCTTACGGTAAAGGCTGCTTACGGAATTGCTGCGGATGAAGCAGAATACGAAAAATTGCAAAATGTTTCTATTGAAATGAAATAATCAGGAGGAAATGATGACCACAAAAAAAGAAAAGAAAGAGCAGGCGGCTGCATCGGTCTATACTGTCGGCCAGCTTGCAGAAGTGTCAGAGAAATTGTTTGGCACTGACAAAATCATTGTCAAAGCGGCGCTCAAAATATCTGGAAAGGAAACTTTTACAGAAAATGAGGCTGTAAAAATAGTAAATGCATTTAGAAAAAAGGAGGTAAAGTAAATGGCACAGATTTTTAGAGAAGGAGAAATAAAGGTAAGACCTGACGTCTATTACCGTTACTCCAACAAAGGAAAGAACGACAACGTGGGTGCGGTAGATGGGATCAACGCCCTAGTCATGCAGGCGGCATGGGGCCCTATTGGCGAGGTAAAGGCTTTTGTCAAAGCGACTGACGTCAAAGAGGCATACGGAGACTGCGATGGAACAAAGATGGCGGAAGCCATGTTTGAGGAAGGCGCAAGCACCATTTATGTCTACAGGGCAGGTGGCACTGGCGGAACGAAAGCCAAGCTCACCCAGGGCGAGAACGTGGTGATGACTGCAAAGTACGAGGGTGACTTCCCGATCAAAGTAAAGGTGCAGAAAATGCCAGGGGATGAGGTCAAGCAGTGCTTTGTCATCATCGACGGCGTAGTGAAGGAAACCTTCGTCTTTGATGCAGTTGGCGACGGAGAAGCAGCTTCTTTGGCTGATACGCTGCAGAGCAGTGCCTATGTCACCATGGAAGGCGGAAAAACCGGCGAAGTGGCAGAGTTTGAACAAGCCCTGACTGGCGGAAGCAACCCGTCTGTCACAGGAGACGGATATGTGGAAGGATTCTACGCGCTGGAACCGTACTATTATAACGTCATCTGCTGTGACACTATCGCCGAGGGCGTGCAGAACCTGCTTCACGAATACATCGACGAGGTCGTCAAAGTGGGCAAGTTCCCGATCGGCGTTGCCTGCGCGGATACGACTGCTGCTTTCAACGAGAGAAAGACAAAGGCCGCAGGCTTCAATGATGAACAGATTGCTTTTATGGGCAATTCCTATACGGATCCAGATGGAAAGGCCGCACCGCCAATCATGGCCGCAGCCCGTCTGGCAGGCGCAATCGCAGCGACACCGTCTAACAAGAGCATCGTACACAGAGCCATCAAAAACGCCATTGATGTGCCAGAGAAGTTCACAAACGCGCAGTATGAAGAGGCGATTTTGTCCGGTATGATTTTGTTCTCTAAGAGCTCTGACGGACAGATCTGGTTTGACTCCGGCGTGACAACACTGGTAGCGCCAGATGAAAACCAGGATGCGGGCTGGAAAAAATTGAAGAGGACTAAGGTGAGAAATGAACTGATGCACAGATTGGACGTCATCATGGAACGACTGATCGGCAAGGTCAACTGCGACGACAACGGCATCGCCGACGTTCTGCAGGCCGGGATGGGACTGCTGAAAGACATGGCCAGAGAAAAGAAAATTCTGGACGGAGCGACCTTTACGCTGGATGCGGAGAACCCTAAGACCAGCGACAGCGCCTGGTTCGTCGTAGAGGCGGACGATATCGACAGCCTGGAAAAAATATATCTGCACTATAGATTCAGCAACATGCCGACGGCATAATAGATAGGAGGAAAGAAAATATGTTAGATCAGAAAACACTAGTAAAAAATATTATGACAGGGAAAGACGGAAAGCTGCTCATCGTCATCGACAACAAATCTGAAGAGCTGTTGGAAATCGATACCTATTCAATCAAAGGCAACTACACCAATCTGGATTATCAGCCGGTGGGCTCTTATCAGAAGTTCGGCGTACCGTCCGATGTGTCTTACACACTGACCTTTACAGAAGCCGTCGTCAGAGACGACGTCATTATGGCGCCTTTGCTGGAAGCTGCAGCAGCAGGAAAAAACATCAGCTTCAGTTTCAGGGCGACAGCACAGAGACCTGACGGCGTGCCGCAGACCCTCGCCCTGGACGACTGTATTCCGGACGGAGAGTTTGACCTGATGACCCTGACACCAGGCGAAGTGATCAAGAGAAATCACTCCTACAGAGTCAACGCTGCACCGACCTGGCTAAAAAAACTATCAGGATTTTAATGAAATAAGACATTGTGAGAGGGGGGGAGCAATCCCCTCTCTCCTTTCAATAAAAAGCAAAAAAAGGAGAGAAAAAATGGAAAACAATACAAATGAAGTAACGAGAGCAGAATTCATCACTCCGTTGAACGAACCCGATATGCCGGCAAAGGTAGCGGCAAAGATAGAAAAAGAGGATGAGTATGATCTGGTATCCTCTTTGCTGGCGGCGGCAGAATACCAGCAGACCCCTGACATGACGAAAGAAGTGGAGATCCGCAGAAACGGACGACTCTATTTTACCGTTCATGTACATCCGGTTTCTGAGGACGACATTTCCCTCGCCCGGAAAAAGGCGTCAAAGTATTATGAGAATCCGCAAGGAAAGAAGCTCCCGCGAGTCAGAGGGGAACTGGATTCCAATCTGTTCAACTCCTGGATCATCTACCTTGCTACGGCGGAGGAAGATCGCGAGAAAATCTGGGGCAACAGCGCCATCATGAAAAAATTCAACCTGCTGAAGCCGGTGGAATCCATCAACTATCTTCTGATCGCAGGGGAGAAATCCCAACTGATCGACCTGATCTTTGATATCAGCAAACTCAGCGACGATGAAGATGAAGAGGAAGCGGAGGCAGAGGACTACGCAAAAAACTAATCAGGATAAGCAGTGTGGCCCAGTGGCTGCACTTTGCTTATCAGAATCATAACAAGGAGCCAGGTGTGCTTCTGGGGCTTAGGACAGTAAGCGACCCGGTCACACCTGGCGAAAGAGCCTTCATGATGGCGTCGGATCTCATCGCTATAGAAGACGGGTTTGTTCCTGTCAAAGTCAGCAACTTTGCAGGGAAGGAAGAAGAATAAGCCAGTTTCAGCTTGCCAGCCAGGGGAGATGTGCTAATGAAATAATAAGAAAGGGGGCGTGAAGAATGAGTAATAAAATAGTGATAGATATCAATTCTAAAGGCGTAAAAACTGCACGAAGAGACGTAGAACAATTTCAAAGCAGTTTGGTAGATACTAATCGAAAGATAAACGATTTAAATAAATCTGAAGTATTGCTAAGTATTGCAGCAGAAAACAATAAGTTTTTACAAGTGCTAGATAAAACAAATATGCGCCTTAAAGAATTTCAGAATGCCCAAATATTAGCCTTCTATGCAATTAAAAGCAGTATAGATGGGATGATTAACAGCATGTCCTTGAGACTTGAATCGTTACTGGGGCGGACCTATAAGATACAGATTAGACTTGAGGGAAGTTCAGCTCTAAAACAAGTAAATGTTTTGGAGAACAGATTAAACAATCTATCTGGAAATATAGTGAATAATACGGAGCAAAAAAAGAATCCGCCAAAAACTGTAATTGGAGTTGAAAAAAATAAAAAAACGCAAGAAGATCAAACTACTGTTAGAAGAAAAACACTTAAGGATAAGGTGGAAGATGTTAAGGATTATCTTCACCAAAAGAAGGAAGACTTTAAAGTGGATCCAATAGGAACTGGGTTTTCTACTGCAATGGAAGTACTCGATTACATAGGAAGATTTCAAACTTTAAGGGACGGAGTAAGAGGGTTAAAGAAGTTTAAGAAAAGCAGCGGTAAATCACCACCTCATTTATCTAATGAAGGGGGGAGAAGTAATACGAAATCAAGAAAACCTTTCCTTAGGGAAGACGGTCGTATACGACAAGGCGCAAGAAAAGCTACAGATTTTATCAAGGATAAAGCCCCTGCGGCTAAGGAAGCAATCAAAAGCTATGGGCGCGGAGCCAAATCAGCGATATCTTCTGGCGGAGCAAGAACTGCCAGAGCATTAAAAAATGTAGGCAGCAATGCTAAATATCTAGTTACAAATAACGCTGGGAAAGTTGTCCGAGGCGGGGCTGCATTAGGAAGAAAGGCCTTGACAGCGGGTACACAATTGGTTACTAAACTAGGTGCTGCAGGTACAGCCGGAGCGGCGGTGACGGTTATGGGTGTGGCTGACGGGGGGATGGATGTCTATAAGGGACTCAAAGCTGATAATAAATATGATAAAAAATATGAAACTACAAAAGGTGTTGCAAAGATGAGTGGTACTTTGGCGGGGGCGGCAGCCGGATCAATGATTCTTCCAGGAATAGGTACAATTTTTGGCGGTATTGGTGGATATTTACTAGGCAAATTTGGCGGCGAAAAGGCAGCCGAAAAAGTAGCAGGCGGCTCTAAAGGTGCTGCAAAATACGCAGATAAATCAGAGAATGCCGCAATCAAAGTAGCAAAAGACAGTACGCCGCAGTTTGAAAAGCTGCAACAACAATTAGCTGGGATACAAGGAAAAGAGGAGCGCAGTGAACTGATTTCATCTTTTAAGCAGGAAATGAGCGATACGACGAAGGCTCTGACCGCATTGGCTGAAAAAAACGAGAAGGCCAATAAAGAGACACCTGAGGAGGTTCAAGATTATTTAACAAAGATAGACCACTTGGAACTAATGGCGGCGGGATTAGATCTACCTGAACAGTTTAGAAAAACTAAAATGCAGACTGATACTGACCAGAAATCTAATTCTGTAATACAAAAACAAGACCCAATACCCACAGAATTACAAATTGATGGAAATAAAGTAATTAATGGACAATCACCAATTACACCAGAGGAGTTGGGTGTTCCGCCGTTTCTCGCTACTACCACGGATGTGTATTGTAAAATAAACCGGATTATTGGTGATCCACCAGTAAATACAAAAAGCTCGACCACTAAGGGTAACAGAAAAAAGGGGACTGGCAAAACAATTGCAGATGGATTGAATGCTGCCAGCAAGGTTGTCCAAGGTGCCTTCAATATGCTGAAAGGCTTTCGCAGTGGCGGCATCATCGGCGGAAATGTCCCTGGCTTTGCCGAAGGCGGTTATGTCAGAGGCGGTGCGCAGCTGATTACCGTAGCGGAAGAAGGCGCGCCGGAGGCGATTATTCCGCTGGGCAAGCATCGCAGGAAACGAGCCATGGAATTGTTTGGCCAGGTAGGAAGCTACTTGCAGGCTCCGGGGTTCGCTCCGAAGGGTTTTGCTACTGGCGGCATTGTCGGTGGTTCCATCGGCGGCGGTTTTGGCGGCGGTATGCCGACTGTCGTAGAGGTCGGCGGCGTGGAGATTAAAGTCGAAGCGAAGGACGGACAGAATTTGGTGGAAACCATAAGAGAAAACAAAGAAGTAATCAGCGAAGAAATTGCAGGAGTATTTAATGCGGCCTTTAAGGGGCAGTTTGCAAATACACCGGCGTCAGGAGGTGCTATTGCATGAGAATCATAGCAAAAGAATTCAATAACCCGTCCAATAGATTGGAATTTTCCTGGCTGCCCACGGAGATTAAGGATAACGGGGGCAACGTCATGTTTGCCAGCTACAATTTGCTGGACCGCGGTGAATTTGTCAGACCGTCCGGCAACGACTTGCGCAAGATTTCCTGGGACGGGCGATTCCCCGGCGAGGCCAGGAAAGAAGAGCCCTATCTGGTCAGTGATTGGGAAGCGCCTGAAGACTGCGACGATCTGTTGCGGCAGTGGGCGAGCAAACGCAAAAAAGTAAAACTAACCATCGAAAATACCAACATTAACAAGTTTACATGCTATATCAACAATTATTCGTCCACCTACACAGGCGGTTTTGGCGATATAGAGTATTCTATCGAATGGATCGCCTATAAATCCTTGAGCGTCAATGTCACGAAAAGATCGAAAACGGTCAAGAAGCAGACAAAACGAGCGAAGAAAGACTATAAGACCCATATCGTCAAAAGTGGAGACACTCTCTGGGGGATTGCAGCAAAATATCTGGGCAAGGGCACCCGCTGGAAAGAAATCTATAAGCTGAACAAAAGCACCATTGAAAAGGCGGCAAAAGCCCAGGGCTTCAAATCTTCTCACAACGGACACTGGATCTGGCCGAAAACGACATTGAAGCTGCCGAAAAAATAAGGGAGGTGAAAATATGCTATATTATAGACCGATGTATTCCGTCGTCGTTATCCCTCCCAAGGGCAAGAAATACGTGGTGAAAGCCATGAGCAGCAGCAGAGGGGAAGCGACCAACCTGGTCACCAGCCTGACGCTGACGGAATCGAAAGGACAACTGGCCCAGAGAGCTACAATCAAAATGTTCAATCGCTACATAGACGGACTCGGTTATCCCAGCAATCTATTTCCTGTGAAAAGTCGTGTCTTTATTTATGCAAAGGGCGCGGGTGTGGACAAAGGAAAGGAAGTCTTTCGCGGCTACGTCTGGGAGACCAATTACACCCGTTCAGATTCCAGCGAACTGACCTTGACTTGCTACGACAACCTGATTTACTTCATGAATTCAGAGGCGCTGCACTATTTCTCCAAGGGTAAGAAGACGAAGGAGATCGTGTCCACGATTCTGAAGAAAAGAGGGGTGAAGGTAAAGTATAACTACAGCAACATCACCCATCCGAAATTGCCGTTGTCAGGAACGTTGGCGGATATTCTCACGTCAAAGGTCTTAGACGAGGCAAAGAAAAAGATGGGCACGAAATACGTGATCAAAAGCGTCAAGGACGTGGTTCACATAGACAGGGAAGGCAGCAACCAGACCATCTATCGGATTCCCAGGGGCGAGAATGGACTGCTGATTCAATATGCCAGGTCTGTCACTATGGACGGTATGGTGACCAACGTGGTCGTAACTGGAAAAACCGATGAAAACGGCAAGACAAAGGTTGAAACGAGAGTCCCACGCAACAAAAAAACCTATGGAACTCTGACCAGGGTCATTCATAAAGATGAGGACACCAAACTGTCAGAAATTAAAAAAGAGGCCAAATACATACTGGATGAGAACGCTCTTCCTCATAAGGAATACGATATCACTGCTATGGACATTCCCTGGGTCAGAAAAGGCGATAAAGTTCTAGTGCAATTTGACGAGAAAACCTTACACGGCTGCATCGTCAATGAAATCACCCACAACGGTGACAACAACACCATGAATATGAACGTGCGCAGACTGAAAAAGCTGAAGAAGGCTTCTGATAAGAAGCTGGCATGTCCATCTAAAACACTTCGAAGCGGCAGTCAGGGCAGTGCGGTCAAAGATTTGCAGAAATGCCTGAACCAGGTGATGTCTTCCGGTCTGTCTGTTGATGGCATCTTTGGCAGCAATACTTACAAGGCGGTAAAGAGTTTTCAGAAGAAATATAAGCTGGTCGTCGACGGGATCTTCGGTCCAAAGTCCGTCGCAAAGATGAAAAGTGCATTAAAATAAAAAGCCATGTGCATCTGACCCCCAAAAGTGTGGTAATATAAGTATAGTGGTAAACTGGATAAAGCGAGTGAGGAAAAAATGAGTTTAAACGGACAGAACAGAGCCGATGTCAAAATCGGCGCCAAAGTAAAGATCGTCCTGAAAGCTGACCAGCGCACAGGAAAACTGACTGAAGGGATCGTAGGAAAACTGCTGACCAAAAGCAGCTTTCATCCCCACGGCATTAAGGTGATGCTGGAAGACGGCCAAGTGGGACGCGTACAGGAGATTGTAGAAAATTAAAATGAAGCAGAGAGAAACACCTGAAATTGCAGGTGTTTTTTCTTTTGCAGAAAAGGAGGTTCGGTATATATGACAAGCAATATAGAGAAATTGGGTGAGACCCTGCAGGGCCGCATGCATACGGTGAAAAAAAGCAGCAGCAGCGCTTTGATAGAGCTTGGAACCATTTCTTCGGCATTGGCTCTGGAGCCGGATCAGTCGCCAGGGCCAATACCAGAAGGGGATTACTCCATATGCAGGACGGTATCAGACAAGGTAATGAAAAAGAAAAAGGTTGTCACTGGCAGCGTGTATATGGAGGACATCCGCTATCAAAAATTGAAGGCGGGCGACAGGGTGCTGATCGTTTGGTGCGGCAGCGAACCTGTCGTCATCGACCTGATTGCAGGAGAAGGAGAGGAAGAGGATGAGTGATGAGAATTTGTTTCCTGCTGATATGGAAGAGATGACGATAGAAGAGGAAGAAATGGAGGAACTGGAAGAACAAGATGATTACATCGGCGCAGCAGCCTTTGACAGCGATTTTGTCAGAGACGGACAGAACTGCGTCCGTGGGGCCAGTGGTATCGACTCGTGGAAGCAGTGGTGTATCAACTGTCTGACGACGGAGAGAGAAGCAAGCCCCCTCTATTCTTCCGACTTCGGCATCGCCATCACCGAAATACTGCAGGCGACGACAAAGGAAGAAGCGGAAAGTCTGTTCAAAGCAGAAGCGAAAGAGGCGCTTGCCGCAGACCCCTACGAACGCACGGAATATGTGAGCGAGATCAATTTTGATTGGGGCGTGGACAGCGTCAATGTGTACATAGAGGTCGTTGGCATTGACGGAGCCACGATCGATTTTGAAGTGAATTTAGAAGGCAGGTGATAGATATGGCTGAAGAATTTAATATTCCGGATTTTCTGGACCGAGATTTTGCGGATATCATGGATGAAATGACGGCAGACATGCCGGAAGACATCGACATGAGCGAAGGCAATCACCCTTACAATCTCATAGCGCCGACTGCAAGGCAGGAGGAATACTTTACCGGCTTTATTTTAGCAGAAGCCCTGAAACGGGTTTTTCCAAAGTTCTGTGAGGGCTATCCGGAGTACGTGGACTACCATGCGGAGGTCAATGGCCTGCAGCGGAAAGCGGCTACCTTTGCCACGGGAAAGCTGGTGGCGACAGGACAACCAGAGACGGTGATTCCGGCAGGAACGGTGTTTTCCACTATGAGCACCGGGGATATCCCGTCGGTGGCTTTTGTATCGGTAGAAGATACAGAAGTAGGAGGCAGCGGCAGTGCAGAGATCTTGATCAGAGCGGCAGAAGCTGGAACAATCGGCAATGTGGCTGAAAATACGATTATCCTGCAGGACAGCCCCATCGACGGCGTGGAAAGTCTGACCAATCCCCAGGCGACGTCGGGCGGCATCGACGAAGAAACCGATGCCAGCCTCATTGAGAGGATTGCTGCATATGAAGAGATGCAGGGGCTGTCCTTTGTTGGAAACGACACGGACTATAAACGATGGGCAGAAGAGGTCAACGGGACGGGCGTTGCGACCGTGGTGCCGCCGGTGGAAGACGACAACAGCGGAACCATAACCATCGTCCTGACAGATACTTTGGGCAAGCCGGCGACGGAGGAGCTCTGCCAGCAGGTTTACGACTACATTGTAAGCCCGGAAGACAGGGATAAACGAAAAGCGCCGGTCAACGGAGCAAAGCTCTCCGTCATTCCGCCAGTCGTCGTCAACATTTCGGTAACGGCAGAAATCGAACTTGCCGAGGACGCTACTTTAGAGACGGTGAAGACGGAATTCCTAAAAAATGCAGCGGCGTATATGGCGGTGGTACCGGAGGACAAAGAAGTGAAGTATACCAAGATCGGTGCGATTCTCTCTGTAACAGGTGGCGTGCAGGATTATACGGCTGCGTCTTTGCAGGTTAATGGCGGAACGGAGAACATTGCCATTGCGGTCAATGAATTCCCACAGATTCTTGCGGAAAACGTCACGTTTACAGAAAGTGCATAGGTGGTCAGATGGGATATTACACAAGTGAATTGATAGAAGAAATCCTCAAAAGTGAAAAGGCAAAAGAGCTTCTCGGTTGGTTTCCGCCGGTTTACAGCGACGCCTATGTTTTTCTGTGGCTGCTGCAGGAGGTAGGCGCCAGCATAAAGCGCATGGAGCAGTGGGCAGAAGAATTTGCCGACCAGGTTATGCCGCAAAGGGCCACCTGGAGTCTGCCCTATTGGGAAGAGCGTTATGGAATCATCCCCAACGAAAGTCTTTCCAAGGAACAGCGGCGGAACCAAATCGTCAACAAGCGCAGAACCCGTGCGCCGATGCCGCCCAAGAAGATCGAGGATATTATTACAAATATAACAGGAATTGAAACAAAGATAGAGGAGAACACTGGCAAAAATCACTTTACCGTGGTCTGCAGCGGCTATATTCCGCCAGGTCTGATGAAGATGGTGAGGAAAGAGATCAACAAATTGAAGCCGTCCCATTTGATCTACAGGATTATTTCGTCGATTTTTTATGATACGGAAATCACGAAATACCTGGCCAGTGCAGCTAGTGTTCTGAAAACTTATACAGTGAAGGAGGTGGTTTAATGGCTACATGGGTAAATTTCTGCAGGACAGAGCAGGGAAAGGTTTTGGATGCCAAACTGGTCAACGGCAGCATTCCGCTTAGGTTCACAAAGGCCATGTCAGGCAGTGAAAAGATTAACCCGGTGCTTCTGCCAGCTTTGACGGAATTGCCAGGGCCGAAACAGACGCTGACGTTGTCGGATAAGCTGTACACCGATGATCCGACGGAGGTGATTCTGCCGGTCATGCTGCAGAACAAAGGGCTGGCGGAGTCTTACAAAATGTACATCCTGGGGCTTTATGCGGAGGATCCTGATTTGGGAGAGATCCTCTACATGGTGTGTCAGACGACGACGGAAGAAGGGGAAGAAATCCCAAGCGAAACGAATCAGCCGGCTTTTTCCATTCAGTGGAATCACGTCATTAAGACGGCAGACGCGTCAAAAGTCACGGTAGAAGTGCCGGAGGCGGGTTTGCTGACAGAGCATATTGCGGATCAGAAGTATGCGCTGAAAAGTCATCGCCATGACGTGTACGACATAGTGGGGTTTGAGAATCTGAATATCGATCTGGGATATTTTGACGATGAGACCCAGGTGCAGTCACACAATACTTCGGAATATGCACATCAGAATATGGTCTTGAATGGCAACGAAATTGAGACACTTGCTTCTGGCGAGACCTCTGATTTGCAGACACATATGACAGATCCATTGGCACACCCAAATTTAAAGGTTGATGGCAATGGTTAAATAAAAAAGGAGGAATAACAAATGGCAAAAATTCAAATTAAGCGCGGTCTTCAGAGCAACGTGGAAAAACTGCTGCTCTCCCAGGGAGAACTGGCTGTGGCTCTGGACACCGGCAATCTTTATGTCGGAACCGAATCGGGCAAAGTTCACCTGAACCCCGATGGAGGTACGGCTGACGAGGCTTCAAAGCTAAAAAATGCGAGGGAGTTCTCGGTCTCGGGGGATGGCACAGCCCAGCCGGTGGCCTTTGACGGCACCGGTAACGTGGAGCTGATCTTATCCCTGGCAACGATGCCGGGATTGACGGCGGGGACTTATACGAAACTGACCGTAGACGGCAAAGGCCGTGTCACAGGGGCTTCTAATATCGAAATCTCCGACCTGCCGTCCATCCCCGCATCCAAAATCACGGGCCTTGGGACCGCGGCAAGTCAGAATACGGGAAAAGCCAGCGGCAATGTCGTTGTCGTAGAATCAAACGGCAAGATTGCAGATTCCCTGATCCCGTCCCTGGCAATCAGTGAGACTTTTGAAGCGGATTCTGAGGCGGCAATGCTGACTCTGTCCTGTCAAAAGGGCGATATCTGTATCAGAACTGATGAGAACAAGTCCTATATCCTATCGGGAGACAGTGCGTCAGTCCTGGCCAATTGGAAATGGCTCAGAACGCCAGACTGCAAGGTGCTCAGTGTCAACGGCAAGACCGGCGCAGTGACCCTTTCGGCAGCTGATGTAAGCGCAGAGCCTTTGCTCAAAAACGCAGGGGTGGTTTCTATAGGATATATCGATGGAGGCACCTTCTAATGAGGATAAGGAGGAACTATAATGGCTAGAAAATTACAGATCAAACGCGGCAGAAAGGCAAACATGCCTGCACTTGCGGAGGGCGAACTGGGTTTTGCTACTGACGAGAAAAAGGTCTATATTGGGACGGGGAGTGAGAATGTCCCTGTATCCGCAACTACCAAGGCAGACGTTGGGCTGGGTAATGTTGACAACACGTCTGATGCAAATAAGCCAGTGTCTACGGCGATGCAGACGGCGCTAAATGGCAAGGCAAACAAGCTTACCTATGTAAAGGCTACGCTTACTGCTGCAAACTGGAACAAAACCACTAAGACTTACTCTTTCGAGTCCACTTACCCTCATGCACAATATGACATTGAGGTCGCCTATGCTAAAACTTGCACAACAGAACAGTTAGATGCCTGGAATGGTGCGATGCTGGCGGGAGACATTGAGTCCAATGTCGTTACGGCTCTCGGAGACGTGCCGACCGCGGATATACCGATTATCGTGGAGGTGGTGAGAAAATGAGTGTACTTGTAAAATCTGGCGGTGGGGAAAACGTAACGCCCGAAGTGCAGGCACAGTCGCCTCTTGTCACGGAAATTTTGGAGTCTTTAGTGGGCAAGGTCACACTTGCCAATGCCACGCCCGAGACGATATTGGAGGGGTACAGTGCGTATGTGGGGCAACGGCTCATACAGGGGACACGGCCAGATGTAAGCAGGTCAATCGACTTTGGAACCGTAACATTGTCAGAACAGGTGGCGACGATTACAGTCGGACATAATTTAAAAGTTATCCCTAAATATGTAATCTTGATGCCCGAATTAGGCCTGTCGTATGACAGCACTTACACATGGTTCATCATCCAGGCAAAATTCCCAATTCTATCATCTAATGTGGATATCTATGGATGGTATCATGGCAGCACTTCACCGTCAACAATCCAAGCAGCCAATCAATTTGCAGATACGACAGATAGCAGCATAACATTTAAGTCCAACGGCTATGCAGGTAAGTTTTTTAACACTACATACAACTGGATTGCAATGGCGTAAGGAGGTGACATATGAGCAACAAAAAACAGCTACAACTACATAACGCCGACCTTGCGATGGCTTTGGACAATATCAACGGGCTGCCGATGGCAGAGGATGTAAAGCACGGCATATATGCGTGGAAAAAGTACAGTGCCCTCGTATATAACGATATTAGCTTTACGGCAAGGTGCGATTATTCCGACTATTACAAATTGGTGATCACATATTCAGACGAATATAACTTGTCGGTGTTGGGAATTGCATTCCTGGACGGGTTCTATGTACCCAGACAGGATGACAGTGCAGTATATTTTACATATGATTATTCGGCAGGGCGGCTATATTTTGGCAGCAGTATAGACAGTAGGGATTATTACGTGAGCTCTTTTCTTACAAATATGGATAAACAGCTTATCCTGACACCAAACAAAAATGTAATCTCTTTTGCAAATGCGACTGGTTGTAAATACGACGGAGAGAAACTATTCAATATACAGTTCAGGGATTATGTTACAGCAGATATCATGAGCAGATACCCAGATGACGGAATGCAGGACGGATTCTATTACAAAAGATTAAAAGACATGTCCCTGGGGAGATTCGAAAAATATGACAGCGGCAGTTTTACCGTTACGGCAAATACTGATCCGTTCAGATTTGAAATCAATCACAATTTAGGCGTAGTGCCGAAATATGTCTTTGTATATGCTGATATGCAGGCATCTGATATTAAACCATACGTTCGTGTGGTTATCTCCGAGACGTTTGAAAACATGAGCGACAGCCTGCCATGCTATATTATGTATAATGCAGCTTATGGAAGTAGTGTTGGTGGAACGCCGAACAGACAGTATGGGACATGCAGTGAATACGCCAAAGACGCATTGAGCCACACAACAATCAGGCTTGGCGCTCCGTACAATATTGCCGGTTCGATGGCGACCATGCCAGATACATTTTTGCTAGGCGGGATTATTTATAATTGGATTGCAATGGCGTAACCGATCAAATTATAGGTGGATTGTAATTGGATAGAAAGGAAGAATTAAAATGACATATTATTATAAAAGAGTGAATGCGGATGGGAAAGTTATAATGATTGGGACGCAGTCATCCCCTGTCGCACCAAACAAAATCGGAAACGAGGCAATTACGGAGGAAGAATATAATGCCCTGGTGGACGAAATCAAGTCACAGGCTGCCAACGTGCAGGATTATGTCAACCGAGTCAGAGCAGGCGATATCACTCTGGAAGATGTGCCATCGGACTACAGGCCGGAGATTGAAGTAATTATCAATGCACCTGCACCAGAAGAGCCGAACAACCCGTATGGAATCCCTAATGAAAAATATGAGGAAATCTGACAGGGTGTAGTCAATGAGATTGTGGAGGGAGTAAAGAACGATGGGGAACAAACAGAGCTTACAGTTTAACAATGGGGAACTTCAAGTAGCATTAAAAACTATCCAGTCCCTTCCAAGTGCCCAAAAATGGCAGGGGGGGACTATCGTACCAGGTAAAGAAGATATCATGATTCCAGCGTATACCGACCAAGTCTTAACCGTTCAAGGAGAAGCCAATTTAAAAAGCGAGAACATAAAGCGCGGAGTATCAATCTACGGTATTATGGGGAATGCGCCAGAATATAAAATTACATTTGGAGAGGTTTATTTTCCTGGCACATATTCAGAAGAAACATATGAAATAGCACACGGACTGACCTCAACACCAACACATTATGGTATTAACGGTAAAATTGTTGGTATCGTAGAAACAACAGGAAATCCACGCCCTTCAATCTATATTAGTGTTGATTCTGTGTCAATGAAGGTTACCGTTCCAAGACTTAGCGGTGGGTGTGAAATAAACTGGGTAGCTATATCGAAATTATAGAGAGGTGACAAACATTATGAATAAAGAAGACTTACGACAAAACAACACGGGGCTGCAAACAATCCTTGCTGCCGTAAAATCCCTCCCAACCGCAAAATCGTGGGGGGGGGGGCACCATAATTGAACCATCAAATCACGACATCATGATACCAGCATATACAAACGTAGACCTGACGGTAAAGGGGGTAGAGCTGCAAAAATTTGGTGTAGCGAGTGGCAGCTTTACACTTACAACAAACTTGAAAAACATATCATTATCATTTGACCTGCCGTCTGCACCAAAGATAGTGATAATATGGCACGAAGAACCACCAGCAATGAAAATCACATCCAATATATTAAGACGTGCGGTGTTTTTTGACCATCCCGATACAGAAACGGTTGGCAATGGCAGTGCATCACACCACATTGCGAGAGCAGAAGCAGGCAATCAATATGGTACACCATCACTGGATGAAGGATATCTGTATGGCGTTCCAATTTATACACCGACCAACTTCGAATATGAATTATATTATATTTATGACGGCACATCATCAAGCGGTGTCATGCTGGGGAGTGGATACATCTATAAATGGATAGCACTGTGCGTATAAGAAAGGAGACAGCATGAACATAAAACAACTAATCGACAGCATCAGGGGCATGACCCCGACAGCCTTGGACGACGTGGCAGCAAGGAGCGTCGAGCTATACCCTGAATGGAAATCAGGTATAGAAATCACGCAAAAGATGATTGACGAAGGATGGAACCGTTATGTGTGCGATGAAAAACTGCACAGGACGATGACACCACATATGACGCAGGATAACTGGCGACCTGGACAGGCGACAGCATCCCTAAGGACAGCAATAGACGTAACCTATGCAGGCACGTTGGAAGACCCGATACCGTTTGCGCTTAACATGGAGATCTTTAAGGACAAGTATTACACATGGGAGGGTAAAATATATCTCTGCACCAGGGACAGCGGTATAGCATTACAAAATCCACCCGGCCAGCTAATAGGACATTATTTTACGGAGGCTTAAGAGCTTCTTTTCTTATTACTCAAAGAGGGCTAGACATGTTACAGAACATCAGTGAAAACATCATCGGTATTATGTGCACCCTCGTCATGACCAGTGCGGTAGGAGTGATCACGCACCTATTTAAACAGTTCCGGGGCTTGTCCCAGGCGGTCATGGCGATTAACCATGACCGCCTTTATCAGGCCTGCACCTTTTTCATTTTGACTGGCGAGATCACCATCGACGAACTCAAAAATCTTGAGTATCTCTACGAAGGCTATCATGCCTTGGGAGGGAACGGAACCGGCACCGAGCTATACGAGAAGTGCAAAGATTTACCGATTGTAGAAAAGAGAACGAAGTGGCACGAGAGCTATCAGCGCTCGTGTTAATGAACGGAAAGGGGTTATATATATGAGAAACAGAATTAAAAATCCATACTTTTGGATTGGCATCATCGGTGTCGTTTTGACGGCAATGGGAGTCAATGCAGAGACTTTTACCACCTGGCAGGCAGTGGCAGACGCACTGACTGAGCTGATCAAGAACCCTTATCTGCTGGGTTCTGTGGCAATTGCCGTGCTAGGAGTCTTTGTGGATCCTTCCAGCAGCGGATTGAAAGATGTAAAAAATAGGAAGGACGGTGACGGTTCATGCTAAAGGTCACCGAGATGCTGACAAAGTACAACCATGACAAAGCGTCCGGCCGTAAGATCAAATATATCGTGATTCACTGGGTCGGCGCGGCGTCTACGGCTGTCAACAACGGCACCTATTTTCAGGGCGGGGACAGAGGTGCCTCCGCCCATTACTTTGTCAATGACACCCACATCGTCAAGTCGGTCAGAGAAAGAGACATCGCCTGGGCGGTGGGAAGTCACGGCCTTCTCGACCAGGGCAGCCCCTATGCAAAATATGGTAGCAGCCTCTTTGGCAGGTGCACCAATCAGAACAGCGTCAGCATCGAGATGTGCTGCAAGAAAAACGCCAAGGGAAAGCTGTATATCACAGAAAAGACCATTAAAAACACGGCGGATCTGGTGCAGGCAATTCAAAAGCGTCTAGGGATTGACGACGATCACGTCATCAGACATTTTGACGTCAACGGCAAACTCTGTCCCTATCCGTACATCGAAGCATCAAAGTGGAAAGTGCTCCACGCCAAGCTGACGGGGCAGCATCAGAAGATCAAGGCAAAAGGGAACTTGATCGTGAGAAAGTCTTCCCTGCTGACATCAAAGCGGATTGGACTTCTCACAAAGGGGAAATCCTATGAGATTGTCAAGACCAATAAAAAGAAGAGCCGCGGACAACTGGCGGACGGTGGTTGGATTACGATTACAGAGAAATATGCGGAGAAATTATAGAGATCATAAACAAATATGGCGAGTCGATGGTTGAAACCACAGACTCGCCAGTTTTTTTGTTGAGATTACTTCTATTTCTGATTCTTCTTCAGCCATTCCATGGCGACGTTAGCGTGGATCGCGCTGCCGTAAGCCAGGGCGCTTTCGTCGATGTACATGTTCGGATTGTGCATCGGTGCGGCTCCTTCTTTGCCCACACCCAGAAGGACGAACATGCCGGGCACTTTTTCGGTGACGTAGCCGAAGTCTTCCGTCGTCGGCTGGCAAGGGGCTTCGGCCAGTTTATCCGATCCGACGATTTCTGCCACAAATGGAGCCAGCTCCGTACAGAGGTTTTCATCAGTAAAGGTGGAAGGGGTATGGAAATCTAACATTTCATAATCGCCTCTCCACATTCTGATCGTATGGTCGATCATTTCCGGCACTCTCTTTACCAGGTGATTTCGAACGTCCCGGTTAAAGGTTCTAAAAGAAACAGCCAGATCTGCAGTATCAGGAATGACGTTGGCTGCCGTACCGCCACCGCACTTCCCGACAGTGAGCGGAGCTGTTTCTCTCGGATCTACTTCTCGGCATACCAGCAGATTCAGAGCAGTATAAAGCTGGCTGGAAATCATCAGCGGGTCGATGCAGTCCTGCGGCATGGAGCTGTGTCCGCCTTTGCCCTTGATCTTAATCATGTAGGTGTCCATTGCCGATGAGGTGATGCCGGCGGTATAACGAACCGTGCCGAGCTCCTGCTGGGTGTTGATGTGAATTGCAAAAGCGGCGTCGACCTTTGGATTCTCGAGGAGCCCATGTTCTACCATGAATCTGGAGCCGCAGCCGCACTCTTCGCCAGTCTGGAACATCAGCTTTACGGTACCTTGAAGTTCCGATTCTCTTTCCTTGAGCAATTTGGCAGCTCCCAGCAGCATCGCTGTATGTGCGTCGTGACCGCAGGTATGGGCGACACCGGGATGTTCTGACGCAAAATCCACCAAACCTACTGCCTCCGGCATCGGCAGAGCGTCCATATCGGCGCGGAGCAGGATGCAAGGTTCGCCCTTGCCGATGGTCGCCACCAGGCCGGTGGATTCAGCCATGTCAGGGAAGCCGGCTTTTACAAAATCAGCACGGAACTTCTCGTCGATGGGACCACCGCAGGCTTTGGCTTCGATACCCATTTCCCCTAGGCGTTTCTTTACGTAAGCAGCGGTTTCTTTTAGATCAAAGCCGACCTCCGGCTTTCTGTGCAGATTGTGGCGGTCTTCTTTTATTTGTTCTTCTATCGCTTTTGAAGCGTTCAATATTTCGTTCATATTCCCCTCCTGGACATGTCAAAAAACCCGGACCTTAGCCCGGGCTGATATCAAGCTTATTTTTGGTTTTTCTTCAGCCATTCGATGGCGACATTTGCGTGGATTGCAGAGCCGTAAGGCAGCATCTCTTCGTCGACAAACATATTTGGATTGTGCATCGGTGCAGATTCTTTGCTGCCAACGCCCAGCCATGCGAACATGCCGGGAACTTGTTCCGTCACGTAACCAAAGTCTTCGGTTCCTGCCATACAAGGCATCACCTTTACTCTGTCTTCTCCCATGATCTCAGAGATAAACGGCTTTAGCTCGCCGCAGAGATCTGCGTCAGTATATGTAGAAGGTGTGTGGAATGGCATGATTTCATAATCACCTCTCCACATCTTCACGGTGTGATCTACGATTTCAGGGATTCTCTGAACCAAGTGATTTGTAACGTCTCTGTTAAAGGTTCTGGCGGCAACCTGCATATCAGCAGTATCAGGAATGACGTTAGCAGCCGTACCGCCGCCGCACTTTCCGGCAGTCAGCGCGACTGTTTCTCTCGGGTCGATTTCTCTGCTGCTGAGCAGGTTCAGCGTCGTATATAACTGGTTGATAATCATCAGAGGGTCTACGCAGTCCTGCGGCATGGAACTGTGTCCGCCTTTGCCCTTGATTTTGATCATAAAGGTATCCATGGCGGCAGAGGTGATGCCTGGCGTGTAGCCGACGACGCCCTTTTCCTCGTTGGACATGATATGAATGGCAAACGCAGCGTCAACTTTCGGATTTTCTAAAACGCCGTGTTCTACCATGAACTTGGAGCCGCAGCCGCATTCTTCACCGGTCTGGAACATCAGCTTGACGGTGCCGCAAAGTTCATCTTCTCTGTCTTTGAGAAGTTTTGCAGCCCCCAGCAGCATCGCCGTATGGGTGTCATGACCGCACATGTGAGCCACTCCCGGTTTTTCGGAGACGAAGTCTACAAGGCCTTCGGCTTCCTGCATCGGCAGAGCATCCATATCTGCGCGCAACAAAATACAAGGTTCGCCTTTTCCGATGGTAGCAACTACGCCAGTAGAATTCTCCATGTCAGGAAACCCTGCAAAAGTAAATTTCTTTCTCAGATCTGGATCGATCGGTCCTCCGCAAGGCTGAGATTCGATACCCATCTCGGCTAATCTCTTCTGAACGTAAGCGGCCGTTTCCGGCAGGTCAAAACCGAATTCCGGCCTTCTGTGAAGATTATGACGATCCTCTATAATCTGATCCTTAATAGCTTGTGAAGCTTCCAATATACTTTTCATCTTTCTCCTCCTTAAACCATTCATATTACATGAAATGGCTCATCAATGTGCTCAATATTGATCGGGGTTAGGAAGCTCATAGATATTTTTCTGCATTATAGCACACTTCTTTTTAGACTGCAAGCTGGAAAATTGTGTTATAAGAATTTTTTCTTTACATTTTGCGGAAGAGAGAATAGAATACCTGTTAACATAGTTGATGAAGAGGAGGAGAAAAAATGGACACAATTTTCTACAACGGAAAGATTTATACAGAGGACAGAGCCTATCCGATATGCAGTGCAGTGGCGGTGAAAAACGGCGTTATCGTGGCATTGGGAGCGGATGAAGAGATACTGAAAACAGCCGGACCTGAAACAGAAAAGATCGACCTGGCGGGACGTCTGATGCTTCCCGGATTTGTCGATACCCATCTGCACATGCTGTTCTATGCACAGGAGGCAAGCCTGATCGACCTGACGGACTGCAGAAGCTACGGCGATGTGAAGAGGCTTTGTGCAGAGCGTGTGGCCTGGGCGAAGGAAAACGACAAATGGGTACAGGGTACAGGATTTAATCAGGATGATTGGGATGTGAAGACGATTCCGACGAGAAAAGACCTGGACCAGATTACGGAGGACGTTCCGCTGACCATCCGCAGAACCTGCCACCATATTACGGTCTGCAATACGAAAGCTATGGAGACCATGGGACTGCTGGAAGAAAAAGAAGATTCTACTCAGATCAATATGGGATTTTATGAAGACGGCAGTCCCAATGGCATCTTGAAAGAAGACAGTCAAAATGTGGTGACAGACGCGCTGCCTCTGCCGGACAAAGAAGAAATTAAAAAATTGATTCTCTTCGGCTGTAATCAGGCGGCTGCACAGGGCATTACAGAACTGCACTCCGACGATTTTCTTCTGATTCCAGGAGAGGCAGGGGAAAGGGTCATGGAGGCCTATCGTGAACTTTCAGAAGCGGGAGAACTGCCGATCAGAATTTATCAGCAGTGCATGCTCTGGGGCAAGGAACTGCTGCAGGACTTTATCGACAAAGGACACCGTACAGGTGAATCCTATGGTTTCTACAGAGTCGGCCCCCTCAAAATCGTGACAGACGGATCTTTGGGCGCTCATACTGCCTATATGAGAAAGCCTTATGCCAACGATCCCCAGACAAAGGGGAAGGCTAATTATACTGACGAGCAGTTATATGAGATGTGCAAGCTGGCTCACGACCACGGCATGCAGATTGCCACCCACTGTATCGGAGACGGATCACTGCAGCAGATTTTGGACGCTTACGAAAAAGTGCAGATGGAAAATCCGCGCACAGACTGCCGCCACGGTGTCGTACATTGTCAGATCATGGATGAAGAACAGCAGGAGCAGTTCAGAAAACAAAATCTTCTCGCTTACGTACAGCCGGTCTTTGTCCGTTATGATATGAACATCGTCGATGACTGCGTAGGAAGCGATTTGGCAAGGACCAGCTATAACTGGCGCCGATTTGAAGACATGGGCGTCCATCAGAGCGGCGGTTCCGACTGTCCAGTTGAAAAGTTTGACATCCTGCCAAACATAGAATACGCAGTGACGCGCACAAACAGAGAACTGCAGAAGTCTTGGTACCCGGAAAATGCGGTGACATTAGAAGAGGCAGTGAAGATGTTTACCTACGAGGGCGCCTATGCGTCCTTTGCTGAGAACGTGAGAGGCAGCATCACTGTCGGAAAATATGCGGACCTGGTTGTAGTCGATAAGGATATCTTTGAGATTCCAGTCGGCGAAATCCATACGACGGCCGTGGATCTGACTATGGTAGAAGGTAAAATTGCGTACAAGCGTCAATAAAAATTGACAATGATACACGGTGTAAATTTTTATTTACACCGTGTAATTTTTTTTACAAAATGCGTAAATAAAAATTTACATGCAGTTTCGTGATTTTGCCGCATATGATTACAAAGGTGCATTTTTAGACAATTTCGAAAGTTGGCACTACATTTGCACTATATAGGCTCGAAAGCTCATAAAATGAAATGTAAATGTGCTCAACATTCACGGGGTAGGAAAAATTTAGAGATGATCAAATAGGTTTATAGATTGCCTAGAAAAAATCTAAATTTGTAAAAGGAGAACTGCAGTAAAAATTACTGCACGACTGAAAACATGGGAGAAACATTAAACAAGAAGAAAAGTTTTCAAATGCCACACGTTTATGCCATTCTATTTATTATCATGTTACTTGTAACGCTATTATCTTACATAATTCCGAATGGCGAATTTGAAAGGACTCTGACTGAATCGGGTCAAACACTAGTTAACACAGATAACTTCCAATTCATCAAGAATGAAGATCCAATCGGTTTCATGGACTTCTTCTCATCCATCTACACTGGATTTGTTGAAGCTGGAACCATCATGGGTTCCCTGCTGATCTGCTCAGGATCACTGGCAATCCTCAACTACAGCGGATCACTGGAAGCTGGTATCCGCAAGCTGACAGAGGTGACAAACGGTAAAAACGTCATCGCGATCCTCATTTTCTACGTCTACTTTGCAGGAATGAACATCATGGGTGCTGGCGAAGGCTGTTATCCATTCTTCCCAATCGTTACTGGAATCGTTATTTCCCTGGGTTACGACCGCATCATGGGTATGATGACCATCTGCTTCGCCGCTACAGCAGGCTTTGCCTGCGGTATGGTGAACCTGTTCACGACAGGTATTTCACAGCAGTTAGTCGGTCTGCCATTGTTCTCCGGTATCGGATATCGTGCAATCGTATTTGCGGTCCTCTTCGTCATCGGTCTGGTCAGCGCGCTGCTCTATGGCAGCAAAATCAGAAAGAATCCTGACAAGAGTTATGTTGCAGACGAATATAAGGCACAGTTAGCTGAACAGGCTGAAGCAAAAGATGATGGAAAAGAGCAGGTTCCATTTGATGGAAAGAGAAAGCTTGCATTAATTATCTTTGTCGCTATTGTTCTTTTCACCGCTTACGGATGTCTGAAACTGGAATTTGGTCTGGGACAGTTCGCTGCACTTTACGTAGTGATGGCAATTATCCTAGCAGTGATTTTCAGAATCAACGTCAACCAGTTCTGCCAGTTGTTCACACAGGGTGCGTCACAGGTACTTGGAGCTGCATTCGCCATCGCACTGGCTCGTTCTGTAATGGTACTGTTAAATCAGGGTAAGATCATGGATACCATCGTTTACTACATGGGCAACGGTCTCCAGGGCAAGAGCGCAATCATCACATTGCTGCTGATCTTCCTCTTCGTTACTGCATTTAACTTCTTAGTCGTATCCGGTTCCGGCAAGGCTGTCATGATGATGCCGATCATGAGCCCTCTCGGAAAGATGCTCGGCATCAACCAGCAGGTAATGGTACTCACTTACCAGCTTGGTGACGGTCTTACGAACATGTTATGGCCGGGCGGCGGCATGGTTTGCTGCGCACTGACCGGCACAAACTATGGCGACTGGCTGAAAGCTTCATGGAAAACATTTGCAACCATGATTGTTTCCGGATTTGTACTCATCGTCATCGCCAACGCGATAAATTATGGACCTTTCTAAAAACAAGTTTTATATATCAAAGCAAAAAAGCTGTCTGATTTCAGGCAGCTTTTTTCTTATGATCTCTGATAATACCCCCCACCCCCTTTAATAACGACGACTAAAACTGAAAATTATGACGAAATAGCGAATTGCGATTGACAAAAATATACGGGGGGGGGGTATAATTTATAAGAAGAGTAAAAGGCAAAACCGCTGTGAGGCGGTGACGCAAAACTAGAGGGTCTCGGGGCGCAGGGATCCGCCTTCGAGATAGCCAGTTGCCATTCATTTACATCCGTTAAAATGTGAGAACGGTCTAATTGACTTCAATCTTGCATTTCCCGTATTGAAGAATATCAAGTATTCTTTCAGAAAGGAGAACGTAAATGAAACGCAAAAAAAGCTTTGCGTTATTGTGTGCTCTGTTTATTCTTATTTTAATGTTTAGTTCATTTGCCTATGCGGCAGACAATCAGTACGTAGAAAATACTGAGTATCAGACCCTATTGGATGACTGTGAAGTCCATATCTACAGTACCAATGGTGGAGGAAGCGTTACATTCGTTGATGGCAATTGGCCATCCTCTGTATTCCCACAGATGACTGGCAGCAAGACATTTAGCGCTGCTGCCAATGATGGTTGGGAGTTTGCAGGTTGGAGCCATAGAATTACCTTTGACGGAACCGGAATTATCAAAGGCTGGGAGAAGGAGAATCACTCGTGGCCAGTGAAATCGGCGTTTAATGTAAATGGCAATATTATTAAGCTGGAGCGGGGTGCAACGGTAGGAGAAGTGGTTGGCAAAAAGCTTCGCTACTATGTATATGCAAACTTCAATCCTATTATCTCTACCAGTGCTGGAGCGAATGGTTCTATCACACCAACCGGATCAGTGATCTATGGCGGAAGTAAGACGATTCAGTTTACGCCGAATCAGCACTATGTCGTAGATCAGGTTACGATTGACGGAGAAGTTACAGATATAAAGGATAATTCATATACCTTTACAAATGTAACGAAACCGCATAGTATTTCTGTGACCTTTCAGTATGAACATACTCTGGAGGAAGAAATCATAAAAGCGGCGACTTGTACGGAAGCCGGTGAGAAAGTAATCACATGTAAGTACTGTGATTATAGAGAAGTTGTTGGTATCGATCCGTTGGGTCATGACATCAGAAATGGCGAAAGAGTAGAACCGACGTGCACAGAAGACGGATACGCTGTTGGAAAATGCGGACGTGCCGGCTGTGACTATGAAGGAAAGACAACTTTGCCTAAGCTTGGCCATGATATGAAAATAGTAGAGCATAAAGCCGCTACATGTTCGGAAGAAGGTTTCGAAACGAAAGCATGTCAAAATCCAGGGTGTGAGGAAATAGTAACAATTCCAATACCAAAACTGCCGCATACCTTCGGCAATTGGATAACAACAGTTGAGCCTCAAATTGGTATGAAAGGCCAACAGGAAAGGTCATGTGAAGTCTGCCATACGAAGGAAATCAAAGATCTGCCTGCTTTGATTGCACCTCCAATTGTATCCCCTGAGGACCCACCGATTAACCCGCCCGTTGATCCAGAACCAAGTCCAGAACCGTTGCCGGATGACGAACATCTTGAAGATCCCGATAAAGATGATGACAGTGATATCGTTAAGCCATCACTTCCGGATGATGAACATTTGGATTTGGATAAAGAAGACGTTAAAAAAGCAGATCCTGTAAAAGCGGAAAACGCAGATCAGCCGCGGACTGGCGACGAGCAGCAGATGGCTGGGTGGATAGCAATCCTGTTACTTTCGTTTGCAGGGCTGGGAGTAACGATCTGTACGAAGAAAAGAAAACAAGAATAAAAAGAGAAACAAGATAAGAGAGCACAAAGTAACCACTCTGAAACAAAGTTAAAACCCCGCGAATATGTTCGCGGGGTTTTGCTGTCTTATGCATTCTTAATATCCCCGGGCAATCTCTTTTTACCGATTTAATGGCGGATGGTTCATCATAGAAGGTGAAAGGAGGGATAGGAATGTCAGTTTCAATGCGCAGATTAACTTTTTCTATATTTATGGCAGTGGGAATTCCGACAATGATTCTAGCAGTCGTGTTTCTCTCTATATTGGTAATTTTATTTCCCATATCTTATTTTATGGGTTGGATTTAATCTTTATGGAATCTTAATACGCTTAACCGGTCTTTAATGCCTTCTTAAAGCGCGGGATGGTAGACTCGTAATATGAAATGACATGCTTTGCAAATTCGGCACAAAACCATAAAGGAGGAAAAATAGATGAACATACTTATTTCTGTGATAGGCGCGACGGCCGTCGTCATGCTTATCTACTATTTCATAATTTTAATGAGAGGTGACAAACAATGAGTGCTGCAGTTGCGCAATACATACTTTATGTCGTGGTTCTCGTCCTGCTGGGTATTCCGCTGGGAACCTATATCGGCAAAGTAATGAACGGAGAACGGACGTTACTTTCGAAGGTTTTAACGCCGTGTGAGAATGCGGTATACAAGGTAATGAGAGTTGACAAAAACGAGGATATGTCCTGGAAAAAATATGCGGTTTGCGTACTGGTCTTTTCGGGCATTGGGCTGCTCTTTGTTTTTCTGCTGCAGCTGCTGCAGGCGTTTTTGCCGGCCAACCCACAGGGTCTGGACAATGTGAAGTGGGATTTAGCGCTTAACACGGCCATCAGTTTTGTGACCAATACAAACTGGCAGGCATATAGCGGTGAATCCACTCTGAGTTATCTGTCCCAGGCATTGGGCTTGACGGTGCAAAACTTCGTCTCAGCGGCCACTGGCATCGCAGTGCTCTTTGCCATGATCAGGGGTTTTACCAAAATAAAAGAAAAAGGATTGGGCAGCTTCTGGGTTGACCTGACGAGGACCGTAATTCACGTATTGATTCCATTAAACTTAGTAATCGCCCTGGCGCTAGTAGGCGGCGGTGTCATTCAAAACCTGAAACCGGCGGAAGAGGTAAAGCTGGTGGAACCAATCGCAGTGACCCAGGAGGGTGAAATTATCGAAGATGCAGACATCGATTTAAATAAAAATCTAGTGACCGTCGATGACAAAATCGTTGAAGACGCAGAGATTGTAACTGAAGGTTTTGTTCCCATGGGTCCAGCCGCCAGCCAGGTGGCTATCAAGCAGACCGGCACCAACGGAGGCGGATATATGGGCGTCAACTCAGCGCACCCCTTGGAGAATCCAAACGCCTTTACAAACCTGATTGAAATAATTTCACTGCTGTTAATTCCAGTCGCCCTGTGCTTCACTTTTGGGCGCAATGTGAAGAACAGAAAACAGGGCGCAGCTATATTTATGGCCATGTTTTTGTGTATGGCAGTCAGCCTGGCGGTGGTCGGTTATAACGAGCAGGCTGCAACGCCGCAGTTAGCGCAGGATGGAGCCGTGAACATCAGCATGATTGATCAGGCAGGGGGCAATATGGAAGGGAAAGAAAGCAGATTTGGCATAACCACATCCTCTACCTGGGCAGTCTTCACCACATCTGCATCCAATGGATCTGTCAATTCCATGCACGACAGCTACACGCCGATCGGAGGCATGATACCGATGCTGCTGATGATGCTGGGAGAAGTCGTGTTTGGAGGTACGGGCTGCGGACTATACGGTATGCTGGCTTTTGCTATTCTGACGGTCTTCATAGCGGGTTTGATGGTGGGGCGGACTCCGGAATTCCTTGGCAAGAAGATTGAACCCTATGAGATGAAATGGGCCGTCATGGTCTGCCTGGCAACCCCGATTGCTATTTTGATTGGAAGCGGTCTTGCGGCAGCAGTTCCAGAGGTTGCGGACAGCTTAAATAACAGCGGCGCACACGGTTTATCCGAAGTGCTGTATGCCTACTCGTCGGCTGGAGGAAATAACGGCTCTGCCTTTGCAGGATTTAATGCTGACACCGTATTCCTCAATATCACCATAGGATTGGTGATGCTCTTTGTAAGATTTTTGCCGGTTATCGGAACACTTGCTATTGCAGGCAGTCTGGGCCAGAAGAAGCGAATTGCGGTTACTGCAGGAACGCTATCGACGACCAACGGAATGTTCGTATTCCTGCTG
>ERZ791934.793-NODE-793-length-38190-cov-3.577816_pt1 | contig 38190 bp, 32 predicted proteins | sample MGYA00510125_ERZ791934 | MGnify/ENA primary metagenome ERZ791934 (study PRJEB30046, sample SAMN00993240) | human gut metagenome | study: EMG produced TPA metagenomics assembly of the A metagenome-wide association study of gut microbiota in type 2...
GTTGTTTTTTCCTTTGCTGATCAAGGTGAGGGAATGAGTGAAGAAACAGCCGCCCATATCTTTGATAAATTTTATCAAGGGGACACCTCTCATGGCACAAAAGGAAATGGCCTGGGGCTTACCATTACGAAAAGAATCATCGAACTGCACGGTGGAAGTATTGCAATCGCCAGCACAGGGAAAGAGGGGACCGTATTTGAAATCAGACTGCCGCAAGATAGGAATATGGAGATGTAAATGCCGATTCTATTTTTAGTTGCTTATTTGTGGTATAATGAACGCACAATCCTACGGCGTTGCAGCAAGGAAGCGTTCATTGAATCATGTGCGGCGATTGTAATTAAAAAAGTATATGGCATCATATTTGAAATATTAGCGGGAAAAAGTTGTGTATAAGGGTAAGGGGCTTGCTCTTTGGGAAAGGAGAGGAACTATGGAGGACAGCAAGATCGTAGAACTATACTGGCAGCGATCTGAAGCGGCTATCTCAGAGACAGCGAAGAAATACGATAAATACTGCAACCACATAGCCTACAACATTCTTTACAATTCGGAAGACGCAGAAGAATGTGTGAATGATACTTATATGAGAGCCTGGAATGCTATTCCTCCTCATAAACCGAGCAGATTGTCTACTTTTCTGGGTAAAATTACGAGAAATCTGGCTTTGAATAAATACAAGGGATACAACACCCAGAAACGCGGTGCAGGACAAACCGATCTGGTTCTGGCGGAGCTAGAGGAATGTTTATCCACTAATGGAAAGGTAGAGGATTTGGTGGACGAGATGGTCTTGGTGGATGCAATCAATCGATTTCTGGCAGGACTGCCGAAGGCGAACAGGATGGTATTCGTCAGGCGATACTGGTATATGAATTCTATCAAAGAAATCTCGGACCAGTTTGCTATGAATCCCAATAAAGTGACCACCATGTTATTCAGAATGAGAAACGATTTAAAACTTCATCTTGAAAGTGAGGAGATACACTTATGAAAAGCGATAAATTTTTATCGGCGATAGGCAATATAGACGATGATTTTATTGAAGAAGCGGCAGAGCTTAATAGTCCGCAGGCGAAGCGGCCGATCAGAAAGCTGTGGGTCAGATACGGCAGCCTGGCGGCTTGTCTGCTCATTGCTGTCTTTACTTGTGTACATTTTTGGCCGGCGGAGGAATCAAAGCCAATCCCAGGCGATAACGGACAGAAAACGGTTTTAAATCTGCCGAAGCTGACCATCGATACCAATCACCCTCCAAAGGAAAATGTAACAAAGAAAGCGGCTGGTGAATCTCTACTGGACGACGGAAGCCCTTGGAGTGAAACACTGGATGTAAAAGAGATGCCCGTATACAAGAACACAATGTTTACTGCAGCAGAAGGTGAATCGGCGCCTATCGATGAAAAGGAATTGAAGGACCAGGTCGAAATGATAGCGGCAAGTCTTGATGCCGAAGTACAGGATATCAGTTACGATAAAGGGCAGGAAAGCGGTATTGACAACGCTGAAGATGGAACGACTGCTGCTACAGCCTACAAGGCTACGGCGACTACAGATATAGGAGAGATTTCTGTGACTAGCGATCATCACACAGTGATTAACTTTTTTCAAAGTGTAGAAGTGCCAGAAGAATACCGTTACCCTCCTGCAGAAATGAATAAAGTGGAAGCGGAATCTGTGACAGAATATTTGTTGGAGGCATACGGCAGTCTCTTGTCGTTTAAGAACCCAAAGCAGTCAACCTCTGCTGTATATGATGAAACGGGGAACCTCAAATGGATTATCAAAGGTTATGACGACGTGGGAGACAGCAAGGATGAAATCATCAACTACAGCATGAAGAAAATGATCTTTGAAACCGATGAAACGGGGAACTTGAAATCAATTACCTTAAACGACAGTCTGTCCAGCAGTAGAAAAATAGACAGTTACCCGATTATCAGCGCGAGTGCAGCAAAGAAGCTTCTGAAAAAGGGAAATTATATTACCTTTGGAGACAACCCGCTGCCGGCTATAGAGCAGATTGAAAACGTCAATTTAGTCTACTTGACGGGTAGAACCTTCGAGACATTTCTCCCGTACTATTCATTTGATATCAGAAGCCAGGATACAGAAAGTGAGACGAGCGGTTTGGCGCAATACGCAACTTACTATGTTCCGGCTGTGAAAGGAGAATATATCTCCAATATGCCAAATGCAGCTGAATAAGATGCATTTTAGAGAGACGGTAACACAAAGGACTGATGATCCATTTGTGCTGCTGTCTCTTTTTTTATAACATAGGAAATATTGTCCGGAGGACGTATTTCCTATGTTTCAAGAAACGTACTCTGCGAAGAGTCGCCCCTTGTGGGCGACATAAGTGCATAGAAGCACCGCTTCGTTATGCACTCGGTTTTTATAATTGTGTGCCCCTTTGCGGAACATTCGCATAAGATAAACCTGGGGTGTAATTATGGTAAGAAAAAAAGGAATCGATGTGAGTTATTGGAATGGATGGCTCACAGAAAAACAATATAAGAAAATTAAAAAAAGTAATATAGAGTTTGTCATAGCCAGATCTGGCGGCTATCGCGGAACGATGGTAGACAGTACCTTTGACAACAACTACAGACAGTCCAAGGCGGCGGGATTGGATTTCGGCGCCTACTATTATTCCACGGCAGTGAACACGAGACAGGCGAAACTAGAAGCCAGGCATGCAGTCAGACTTTGCCGTGGCAAGAAGCTGCAATATCCAATTTGGATGGATGTAGAGGATGCTGCTACCCAGGGCCGTCTTTCTAAAACGGCTTTGACCAGAGTCATCAAAGCCTTCGTAAAGGAAGTGAAAAGATTGGGATATCCCTGCGGCGTATACGCTTCCTACTACTGGTTGACAGAGAAAATCGGCAGTCTCTCCGGTATCGATGTATGGGTTGCACAATACAACTCCCATACAAACTACCGGAAGCCGGCTATGTGGCAATTTTCCAGTGGAGGAAAATTCTCTGGCGTGCCAGGCACCTTTGACCTGGACTGGAGTTATAAGGATTATACGGGTGATTCTGGCTCAGAGGAACCGCCAGAGAAAAAAGAGCCTTACCCTGGACCGCTCTCTCTGCCTTTCAGAGGTTATTTTAAACGGGGCGATAAAGGCCGCAAAGTTCGAGAACTGCAGCGTTTTCTCAACTGGTGCGGCAGGGATCTAAAAGTCGACGGTGTTTATGGCGATAAAACCATTGCCGCCGTAAAATGGTTTGAACGAAGGAATGGCCTCTATGTAGACGGCCTTTTCGGCAGAGCATGTCTAAAAAAAGCGAAAGCTATGAAGAAATAATCATAAGCAATCAGTTTTCTGTGCCGGTAACAATTTGCCGGCACAGAGTTTTTGACCCAAAGTAAGAATTGTATGATAAAATATACATAGGAGAACACTGTCACCATTGAAGATTGGAGGCATACTATGAGAATCATTTATATCATAACAGGCGCAAATGGATTTCTTGGCAACAATATCATCAGACAGTTAAGCGACGAGTCCTGTGAGATAAGAGCTTTGATTTTACCGGGCGAATCTACTGCTGCATTGAAGGGGCTGAACTGCAGCATATATGAAGGAGATATTACTGATCTCCAAAGCTTAAGGGATCTTTTTGATGTAGAAGCCAGGGCCAAAGTATATGTGATTCACTGCGCGGGTCTGGTTTATATTAAAACGAAGTACAATCCGGCTGTCCAACGGGTTAACGTCGACGGAACAAAAAACATCGCAGAGATGTGCCTTGAGACGGGGGCGAAGCTTGTATATGTAAACAGTGTACATGCCATTGCGGAGCCGCCAGAGGATGTGATAATTGCAGAGTCAGATTGTCTTGATCCAGAACGTGTAATAGGGCTTTATGCCAAAACAAAGGCGGAGGCGGGAGCCTATATATTAGAAAAAGTGCGGCAGGGTGGACTTTGTGGCTGTATCGTGCAGCCTTCGGGCATGATTGGCCCTTATGATTTCGGAAGCAGCCACCTGACGCAGATGGTTTTGGACTTCCTGGAGGGTCGCTTAAAAGCTTGCGTGAGAGGAGGCTACGATTTTGTGGACGTGCGTGATGTAGCGGACGGAGCCATCAAAGCCTGCAAATTTGGCAGAAGCGGCCAGTGCTACATATTATCGAACCAATTCTTTACCATTAGAGATTTTCTGAATCAGATTGCTGAGATCAGCGGGAAGAAAAAAATCTCTCTCGTTCTGCCCATGGGTCTGGCAAAAGTCACAGCGCCGCTGTCGGAAATCTACTATAAATTACTGCGGCAGCCGCCTCTGTATACCAGATATTCACTCTACACTCTGACAGCAAAATCATCCTTTTCCAACGAAAAGGCCAGGAGGGAACTGCACTATTGTAATCGGCCCATGGAGGAAACCATAACGGACACTGTCTGTTGGTTGATGGAGAATAAACGATTGACGATAGGAAAATGATGTGCTATTCTGTAAAAGATAATATGTGTTCTTTCTTCGGAAACGAGTTTTACTCTACTGGCGGTACAGCCCGCGAGCAATACGCTAATTCGGTTTAATTCCGAAGCCAACAGTTAGTCTGGACGGGAGAAGAAAGCTTTCGGTTATATGCAACTGGATGCGTTTTTCTCTTTTTGTTTACGAGAGTCTCATTAGACGATTTCGCATGCATCCGGTAAATAAACCTTCTAATCTTTTAGATGGATTTGTTTTCTAGGTGCTTTTTTCATGCAGAGAAAAGGGGGAAACAAGTTCAAATATCAACGTAAAGGAGTAATTCTAATGAACCAGCAAAAAGAAGAACGAAACCCATTGGAAACAGAACCCATTACAAGATTAATCGCCAAATATTCTATACCGACGGCTTTAACGCTGATGGTCAATTATCTCTATAATATTGTCGACCAGATCTTTGTAGGGCAGGGGGTAGGTGTTACCGGCATGGCGGCTACAAACGTTGCCTTTCCTTTGACCATCATCGCTATTGCTATCGCGCTGTTGATTGGAGACGGCTGTGCAGCAAATATCAGCCTTTGCCTGGGAAGAAAGCAACAGGAAATGGCCGACCGAACTGTCAGTCACGCGGTGACACTGCTCATTGCTTCCGGTGTCGTAATTTTGCTGCTTTGCAGCATTTTGGCGCCTCAGATTGTCACCCTATTTGGCTCTACGGATACAGCCTTTCAGTCCTCTCTGACTTATACGCGCACCATCGCCTGGGGACTGCCGTTTTTGATGTTCAGCTCGGCGCTTACTGCTATCATCAGAGCAGATGGAAATCCCCAGTATACCATGAAATGCATGATGGTCGGTGCTGCAATTAATTTGGTATTAGATCCTATTTTCATTTTTGGTCTGAAAATGGGCGTTTTTGGTGCAGGCATCGCAACGGTTATCGGTCAGGCGGCGGCAGGTTTGCTCTGCTTTGCTTATGTGAAAAAACTAAAGACCGTGCACATCTTAAAATCTGCTTTAAAGCCCACTTGGCAACTTACTCGGCAGATTTTGGCGCTGGGATTTCCAAGCCTGCTGACGCAGATTATGACTGCAGTGGTGCAGATTACGATGAATAATCTGATGACGATTTACGGTGCGCAAAGCGTTTATGGCAGCGATACAGCTCTTTCTGCTTACGGTATGATGATGAAGGTCTATCAAATTGCCCATTCCATGTTTGTCGGTGTCTCCTCTGCGACACAGCCGATCAACGGCTACAACTTCGGAGCAAAGCTTTATGACAGGGTGAAGCAGACTTACAAACTGGCGGCTGTGATTGCATTGATTGTCTCTGTGGTGTGGTTCGCAATCTATCAGTTGTTCAGTAAGCAGATCGGCATGCTCTTTGTGTCTGGAGATGCGCTCTATGCAGACTGCGCCCAGCATATTTTCCGGATTTATATGATGGCCTTTTTTCTCTATGGATTACATATGGTCACAGCCTCTTTTTTACAGGGAATTGGCAAGCCGGTCAAAGCACTGCTCATTCCGCTTTCCAGACAGGCGATCTTTCTGATTCCGCTGGCTATCATCTTATCTGGCAAATTTGGCTTAGACGGCGCGCTGTTTGCGGCGCCTATTGCGGATACCCTGGTCTTTGTCTTATCGCTGGCACTTGCGGCAGGGGAGTTCAGAAGCTGGAAACATCAGCAGATTTCGTGAAAAAGATAATTAGCAGACCTGTCAAAAGGAATTCTCTGCATGCAGTGGCGGGAATGTCTTATGGCCTCACTGGTTATGACTTCCCGCTATGACCCTCTGCCTGGATTACAAATGCTTTACCTGCCGCCACGGTCTTTTTGTGCTTTTTGACTGATTTTACTCGGTTCTGCACAAAACCGCTGTGCGGTTCCTCTCCTGACGGGATAAATCTAGGAGTAGGAGGGGGGAATTTTTGCACCTGGTTATTTTTAGAGGATATTATACCCCTGATTATCACAAAAAGTTGCTGAAAAAGTAACTGAAAGTGTGTTCATCACTGTTCTAAACTGTATTTGCCAGCTTGTCTATATTGGAGGCGCCTTTTATTGCGACCAAATTTGTGCAGAAAAAGTAGAAACATGGCAAAAAGCACAAAATGATCGTGATGAACTGTTCAGCAACTTGTTTCTGGAGTATAGAAAAGAGGGGCTGTCGCTGCGGCCGACTTAATCCGTCAACTGTGCGACAGCCTTTTCTTATTAGTATCGCCTAGGGGAGTCGAACCCTTGATTCAGCCGTCTACTCTATAAAACATAGGATTATTGGAATTTTAACGTGAATAAACATACAGAGGACTAATTTACCACTAAATTACCACCTTAGAAAACTATTGCAGTAATTTTATCTATAGCATCCTGCTTATCGCTATTATCGACATTTATGTAGTATTTTGCAGTGACGTTTATATCTGAATGACCCATTAGATTTGAAACTGTTTGTATTGGAACTCCTGCTTTTGCTAAGTTTGTGCCAAAGGTATGACGATAGACGTGAAAACTCCTAGAAGTGACACCTATACGCTTATATAATCTGTTACAGGCTGTTCTTAATGAATGCTTATCATAGAACTTCCCTGACTGTGTAGTAAACATGTATTCAGTTCTATAGCCATTTTTCATCATTTCCTCAGTATGCCATTTTTTATGTTCCTCTATCTCTTTGAGTACGTTATTAGGTAGCGGAATACTTCTAACAGATGTTTTGGTCTTTGTTTGTGTTATTTCTAACTTTTGACCACTCTTTTTTCCATCTTTAAATACTGGGTGTATCGCTACTTGTTTGTTAATCTTTATTAAGTTATTCTCTATATCATCATAACGTAAAGCAAGTAGTTCTCCTATTCTTCCTCCTGTATTGATGGCAAGAATAAGTAGCAGACGAAGCCTATGCTTGTTTGAACCCTCTATAATTTTTTTCAGTTCTGTACTTGTCCATACCTCAATATCACCATCGGAAACAACATTTCCTTTTCTATTCGTAATTTTAGGAAGTACAATATTTTCGGTTATATCTTTACAGATATGCTCTTTTTCAAGATATTTGAAGAAATGATGCAGTAGGTTATTGATAGACCTCACGGTTGATGCTCCACATGATAAGTTATTATAAACGGTTTGCAGGTCAATACTCTTTACTTCTTCCAAAGGTAATTTAGCTATCGGAGACTGTTGTAAATTATTATTGTAAGCGTTTACATATCTTTCTTTAGTTGCTTCTGAAAATCTCGAATCATTCAAAAAGACATTTTTTATAAAGGTATCAGCCATTTCTCCAAAATAGAAAGTCTTATTTGTTACACCCTTAATCTGGTTGCCCTTATAGCGCTTATATTTAGCCTCTGCTTCACTTTTATTCTTACCATAGAAGTATTTGTAATCGTCAACCCAATGACCTGCCTTATTTAACTTTTTACCGACTTTCCTTTTGATTTTGTAGTAATCTGTCCCATTGATAGTACAATTTGTTTTACTTGCCATATTGCTCGCTCCTTTTTACATATAATTTGACTTAAAGAGCCTGCAATGATACAATATGTATGCTAAAACGTACTGCAATTGCAGGCGTAAAACATCAGCCTTTATATCCTTTGCAGAGGATATAGGGGCTATTTTTAATCTTGTAGTGATAACCATTCAAAGAATTCTTGGGATGTTATAATACCGTGACTCAATTCTTCTAATTTTTCATCCTTTTCAATTGTAAAAGTATTGTACCTCTCAGTTAGTTTACTAATACTCTTCTCATCTTTTCCTCTCATTGCTCTGCTTCTCAATCTATTATATACCTTTTTTGCCTCCTTTTTTTCCAGTCTAAATTTATCTTCTTTTTGTTTATCTAACATTTTCATATACTTAACTGCTTGTTTGCAAGTCTTATTACTATAAATAGGGCTTGAATTATTACAGTATTTTTCATTAGGACTTTCCGCAATAAAGAATTTACCACAATGAGGGCATTTTGATAATCGTAATCCTTTCATTGTTATAAAATCAAGAGTAGCAAGTGTAACATCTATTACGCTATTGCAATGATATGAAATGCTATTATCAAATATATTATTAAACTTTTCAAATTCGTTTTCTACAACACTGATGTCAATACCCAGAGCTTCTATCATTCCTTCATAACTTTTTTTTGTCAATTTATAGGAGGTATGGAGACTGGTAAAATAATCTGCAAAATGTGTATCAATTAAGTTCTTATAGAAATCATGCTCATGACTAAATGGTGGTTTTGAGGACAGGAACATAGCAATGCTTTTTATACCATATACATCTAGAACTTCCTGGTCACATTCATATATAGATTCTCTCTCTATTAGTTTGTCATTTTCTGTAATTATATCGTTAAATGGAGCTAATATATCATGAATTTCTGCTTCAAAATAATCCATGATATAACCATTATAATTTTCTATATCTTTAAATTCTGAGTGCTCTATGGGATAAAACTTAGATAGTTTTAATCTATTGGTCTGAAATTCAAAGATAACATCATTCGTGCGACTTAATATTGGCATAGAAGCATTGGTCGATAATTTAACGTTTTGAGGAAGTAATATATTTTCAATATATTTATTAAAATCGTGTTCCATAAAAAACCTTCCCTCCTGGTTGTTTGTATTTTAATTGTATAAATACAAAACAAAATGACGATTTACGCTGTTTCATTTATATGTTATCATAAAGAAAACAACAAGTCAATGAAGAACAAGAAAAAGTATTGGAGGTAGGATATGAATAATATTGTTGTTAGAAAATTGATAAAGGATAGTGGTTTGCATTATTGGCAAATTGCTGAAAAATTAGGTATGGCAGATACGACTTTTAGCAAAAAGTTGAGACATGAACTAACTGATGAACTGAAAACTGCAATTTCAGAGATAGTAAAAGATTTAGTTATTGAAAAGGCTGATGTTTGTAGCAAAACAGAAAGGTAGGCGCATAATGCAAAGGATACGGACTATAGATAGTGCCTATAATGCAATCAAACAGCTAGACCCTCATACGGCTGTTACAAAGTATCGTATAAGACAAATTGTTGTAAACGGTGAGATACCATGTAAAAATGCAGGTAGGAAATACACTTTTGATATGAATGACCTATTAAATTACTATAGGATGAAAGGGTAAGGGTTATAAGGTGTATTGAATGGGTAGGAAAAGCAAAAGCTATGAAAGCCAGAAATGGGAAGCGTATACAGGGGATAGAACATATACTCGTATTTTCAGTAGCATGTTTGATTCGCCAGCTTATAAACATTTAACCCCACAAGCCAGAAGCGTATATTTTACTTTAAAGTCACAATATAAAGGCGAATATACTGAGAAACGCTTTAATACTAAAGGAACGGTAATTTGCCCTTATTCAGATATTGAAGAGAGTGGAATAAGAAGAGGTAGTATTACACGATACCTTAATGAGCTTGAGCTATTTGGCTTTATTAGAAGTGAATCAGGAGGGTTAAGCGTAGCCAGTAGATATACTTTCTTGGAAGAATGGAAAAATATCACTAATGAAGAGGCAGTGAAACTTAAACAGGAAGCAAAGAATTATAAAACAAGAGGTGACTTTGATTCCAGAACCTCTTCATAGACCTATTGGACTTGAAAAGGTATGGTAATATATAAGGAGTATCATTGTTGATACTGAAAACAATGGAATTTGTACATTTCTACAGTATCAATGATGGTACCTAATTCCATAGAATATAGTAATTCAAGTAACATTGTGGATACTTACAAGTGGTAAAAACGATACCGTAAAGGCAGTATACTACAGGCGATTTGAGAGAAATAATTAAATAAATTGCAACGAGATTCAAGTAATAAACATAATTACAATTGACATACTGATGTCAGTACTATATAATAAAGATGTCCGAAAGGATATGAGAACAGAATATGGGAACGAAAGCGGTTAGCACCACCAAAAGGGCTATATGGATTAGCACAAAGGAGTGGTGATAATGATTAGAATAACAGTCAGCTTCTATAAGCTAAAAGTTACGATAAGCATTAAAAAACCGCCGAGAGCTGACAACTAGGGCGGTTTTTTACCTAAATAGTTAAGCTAACCGTTTTCAACGGTTTTCCTTTTTCTGTTCTCATTATACCACTGAAAGGAAGTGGTTTCAATAGTAAAACGAAAAACTTATACTTCCAGTCAGGTCAAAGAGCGGTATAATAGCAAGGTTTATGGGAGAATAGCTGTAAGGCTTCCGAAGGAACTTGTAGATGAATTCAAAATTGAATGTGTAAAAAGAGAAATATCGCAGGCAGGCGTGATTAAGGAAGCAATCGAAAAATTTTTAGGGAAGTAAATTCCTTAAAAATTTACATACTGCTGTCAGTATGTAATTGCACTTAAAGTATAAGTTTATCGGGAAAGAAAGGAGGTATGAGCTAGTGAGTATTAGAGAAATCGCTTCTACGATTGAAGAGCTTAGTTATGATGCTAGAACGATAGACAGTATTCAACAAGTCTTTTTTCAAGCAATCTTTCGTGGAGAGACAACGACAGAATCCTTTGATTGGGCTTTTGATGCTTTTGGAAAGTTAACTTTCAGCTTTTCTAATAAGATGGCACAATTAAGAGATGACATTTATGAACGAATGTCAGAGGAGCCGAGTGAAAAGATTATGAAGAGTTAAAAGCCCTGAGATAATACAATGACAGATATATCTAAGGGCGTAGGGGCTGTAATAGTACAACCTATTCTAACATATCCAGTTTACTATTACAGCTCTGACTTGTCAAATAAATGCGAACGCTCTGTTAATTGCTTTTTAAGAATAAGCTATAATACAGTAAAATCGAGCAAAAGCATTGCAAGCTGTTATTAGAAGTACTAACATTTACTAACTATGTAGACAGAATGATGGAGTATGATGGTGTAAAGAGCACGCAGTTAATGTGTTTTTTTGTAGTGGAAAGTATTTGTTTACAACGCTTATATTGCTACAAAATTAATCGGGCTTGAAAGAGAGTTAATGTTAAGAAATGTTAAGGTTATTACTACTTCTTTCTAAGCTTCACCATATACCTGTTGTAAACAGTGGTATAAACGGCTTAAAGATTACCACTATTTTACCACTTAAGTTAGTAATGATAAAAAGAGATTGCATGAATATACAAAGATTACGAATAAAGAACAAAAACACTTAAAGTGCTAATTACATTGCAATTCCAACGAAAAACAAAAGAACCGCTGTTTATCAACGGTTCTTTTTCTGTATTGGTATCGCCTAGGGGAGTCGAACCCCTGATTCAGCCGTGAGAGGGCTACGTCTTGACCACTTGACCAAGGCGACATATTAAATTTTATATCTCTTATTGAAATCTCACGATATTTATTATATACTTAATGTTAACTGTTGTCCAGTAAAATTTTTAAAAAGTTTAAAATAAAAGGAGAAAGCTATATGATGAAGTTCAAAAGTACTCGTGGAAGCGACAGAGAGTTGACAGGTGCACAGGCTATTATTCAGGGAATCTCTGAAGACAAGGGGCTCTACGTTCCAACAGAAATCCCAGCACTGCCTTTCAAAATTGAGGATATGATTGGCAAGTCATATCAGGAAATTGCTTTCAAGGTAATTGGAGCTTTCTTTGATGACTATACAGAAGAAGAGATGAAGTACTGCATTGACGGGGCCTACGACGAGAAGTTTGAAGCCAAAGAAATCGCACCGATTGTAAAAGCAGGGGACGCTTACTTCTTGGAATTGTATCACGGAAAGACTGCCGCGTTCAAAGATATGGCGCTGTCCATTCTGCCATACCTTTTGACGACTGCAACAAAGAAAGAGAAAGAAGATAAGAAGATCTGTATTTTGACAGCGACCTCCGGCGATACGGGAAAAGCCGCTTTAGAGGGGTTTGCTGATGTTCCTGGCACAGAAATCATCGTATTCTTCCCAAATCAAGGTGTCAGCCAGGTGCAGGAACAACAGATGATTACCCAGGAAGGCGAGAACACTCACGTCTTCGCCATCAACGGAAACTTTGACGATGCCCAGACGGGTGTGAAGAAGATATTCAACGACGACGCTTTTGCTGAGAAGCTGGCGAAAAGCGGCTGCAAATTGTCATCAGCCAACTCCATCAACGTGGGCAGGCTGGTTCCACAGGTGGCGTACTACGTCTACAGTTACATAAAGCTAGTGGAGCAGGGTGTAATTAAAAACGGCGAAAAGATGAACATCGTCGTGCCGACGGGAAACTTTGGAAACATCCTGGCCGGCTATTATGCAAAGCTGATGGGCATTCCTGTCAACAAGTTCATCTGTGCATCCAATGAGAACAAAGTTCTGACAGACTTCATCAATACGGGCGTTTATGACATCAAAAGAGAGTTTTATCTGACGAATTCACCGTCCATGGACATTTTGATCTCCAGCAACCTGGAGAGACTGCTCTACCATCTGAGCGGCGGTAATGGAGAAGAGATCAAGGGACTGATGGAGAATCTGGACTCGCAGAAGAGCTACGAAGTCAGCCAGAAGATCAAAGACGGCATGGCGGACTTCTACGGCGGTTATGCGGATGTGGATACAACAAATCGGACTATCGGAGAGATGTACGCAGACCACGACTATCTGATGGATACCCATACAGCGGTGGCCTACAAAGTCTACGAGGATTACAAAGAAGCCACTGGTGATGAAACGCCGACCATCATTGCATCTACTGCCAGCGCATACAAATTTGCCGAAAGTGTGGCAAAATCCATTGGGTTGGGTGAAGAAGAAAACGGCTTCAGATATGTTGAGGCTCTTGCAGCAAAGACGGGCGTGCGTGTTCCAAAGGGTCTCAAAGATTTGGAACTGAGAGAAGTAAGACATACAGGGGTTATCGACGTGGATCAGATGCAGGCTACGGTAGAGAATTGTGTAGAATAATATTGTGATAAAAAACAGAGTCAGCAAAATAGTTGAAACTTCACTATTGAGCGGGCTCTGTTTTGTTCTATAGGACATTATGAGCGAAATTAGAAAAGGTCTTGTCAGGTCTGATCCATATAGACGTCTATGTTCAGAATCCCTTGCTCTTTTATTGCCCGATAATCCTTCGTGCTTCTGATATAATCGAAGAAATCCCCATGGATTTCGTCGCTCCAGCTGCAGGAAGACAGATTCTTGTTTTCGGGAGTAACCCGGTACATTACATCAAAGTGAAGCTGATAGTATTCATCCGACCCGTCGGGAAACTGTCTCGTGATGGAGAAGTAAAAAAGATCTTCCCCTGTAAAATCGTATACACCGGTCTCAAACAGGAGGATATCGTCATCATCATCTTCTACCTCCACAGGGATTTGGCATACTTCTCTAAATGCATCGAGTATTTCATCCAGCGTCATATCTTCTGTTATTGCTGCTTTTAATTTTTCTTCCAAATACATCAGAGATTTTCCTTTCTCTTGCGCAGATGAATCTGTCACCTCATTGCCATCGTTGTTGCAACCGGTCAATGCCACGATTATTGCGACTATTGCCAACAAAAACAGGCCAAATCGCTTTATTGTTTTCTTCCACATATCGGTCGCCGCCTCCTTTTCTTTAGTCCTGGTTAATTATAACACTCTGTCCAAGTGTCCACAAGAACCTCTCTATTTGATAATACATAGGGGATAGGGGTATGTGAACGTCATTTTCTATGATAGAGTTAGGTTTTTTGATGTTGTTCTAAAGGCTCCTGCGTAACTCCATGACAGAATCAGCAGCCATTCCCTTGAAAAATAATCCTGATCGCTTACAGAATCAATAAATATGCTGCAAATGGTCATTTTTATAGACGAGTGTCAGTATTTGAGACATAGGAATTCTTACAAAAAGTAATCAGAGTCAGATATACCCCCCTGCAGATGTCCGCCAAAGGAGCCGGGTTATGCGGGAATGCCTGGATACACCCAAAAATCCTAACGTTACCGTAACAAGACAGGAACTTAAGGCGTTATCGTATTTGATGCTGATTTTAAGCAGATTTTACAAAAATTACTTGCAAAACTTCTCGATTTATGTTAAATTATAATGGTGCCTGGAGGATTGACCGAGTGGCTAAGGAGCCTGATTGGAAATCAGGTAAGGTGTAACAGCCCCGCGGGTTCGAGTCCCGTGTCCTCCGCCAAAAGAACCCTGTGATTGCAATAATCACAGGGTTTTGTTTTTTTTGACCAGTGTATCATGTTATTCTAGTATGATTTCATAGCAATAAAACTTCTATAAAATATCGCCGTCCATTTCAATAGGTTTTTCCAACTCCGTTTTCAGAATTACGCATTATTTGTACGCGCCAAAACGTATTTAACATTTGTTATTGAGACCTCTTATTCATCAAAACTGAGGTGTCTTTGTTTGATCCCGCTCACCTCCTTCAAAAACATTCTAAATTTTGGAACTTTAAATGGGCATCTTATGCATACTGTGGTATACTTAAAGACATGAGTGAATTTTCATAGAAAGGATATTAAGATTATGAAATTGAGAAAGTATCTAGTGGGAGTTATTTGTGTAGCAATGTTGGTTTTATTGTGTGGATGTGCACCAAAAAGCAACTTGGACCCCGATTCTCCGCTTACAATAAATATATGGCATTACTATAATGGAAAACAGGAAAAAGCCTTTAACAAACTGGTAGAGGAGTTCAATCAGACAGAAGGGAAGGAAAAAGGCGTTATCGTGGCATCCTCCAACTACGGGAGTGTATCAGAGCTTGGCGACAGTGTACTGGACGCTGCAAATGAGAAGGTGGGTTCTGAGGACATGCCCAATATCTTTGCCGCCTATTCAGATACTGCCTACGAAATTGACAAGCTGGGAAAAGTCGTCTCCCTCAACGAGCTCTTTACAGAAGAGGAATTGAAAGAGTATGTGCCGGGGTATCTGGAAGAAGGGTACTTTAGAGGCGACGACTTAAAAATCTTTCCAATTGCCAAATCGACAGAAATCTTTATGATGAACGAGACCGACTGGGACAAGTTTGCAAAAGCGACAGGCGCAAAACGCAGCGATCTGGATACCATTGAAGGCATCACTGAGACCGCTGCCGCTTATTATGCATATACCGATTCATTGACGCCGGAACCTGACGACGGACAGGCCTTTTTTGGACGTGACGCCATGGCAAACTATTTTATTATCGGTGCAAAACAGCTCGGGCACGAAATTGTAAGCAGTGACGACGAAGGCAACCCGAAAATTGATTTTGACAAAGAGACGATCAGAAAGCTGTGGGACAATTATTATGTGCCTTATGTCAACGGATATTTTATGTCAAAAGGACGTTTCCGCAGTGACGATGTGAAGATGGGCAACATCATTGCCTGCGTATGCTCAACGTCGGGATCTACCTATTTCCCAAAAGAGATCATCTCTGATGATGAGACTTCGTACAAGATTCAGTCAATAGCCCAAGAAGCGCCAAAATTTAAGGGCGGTGAGAATATTGCAGTGCAGCAAGGAGCCGGTCTTGTGGTCACGAAGGGTACAGAGGCAGAAAATGAGGCGTCCGCAGTCTTCCTCAAATGGTTCACCGACGAAGATCAAAATATCGCCTTTTCAGTAGATTCCGGTTATATGCCGGTAAAGAAAGATGCAACAGACCAAGAGAAAATATTAGAAAAAACCAGTGTAAAAGATGAGCAGATGAAACAGGTCATCATAGCGGCAGCGGACACGATCAACAATAACGAATTATATACGCCAAAAGCTGTAGAGAATGGGACCAGCATCCGAAATATACTGGAGTACAGCATGTCAGATCAGGCATCCGCTGATAGGGAAAAGATTGAGAAGCTGATGAAATCTGGAATGTCCAGAAAAGAGGCTGTCAGCAAATTTGCTACCGACAAAAATTTTGAAAAGTGGTACAAGGATACCCTGAAAGCATTAAACGAAGCCGCAGAACAGAGGAAATAACATGGAATCTAAGATACGGGTGAAATGGCAGAAAGGGACGATGTTAAAGAGAATTTTCATACCCATGTTCATTCTCGTGCTAATTGTGTCCATTCTGTTTTTTGGAGTGATATTTTACAACAATATCCTCTCACAGATGGAGAAAAATACGAGGGATATCTTTGACTCCAAAGTGATAAACCGTTCCCACGAACTGGAAAATATGATGGTCAACCAATGGAGCAACTTAGAAACGGAAGTGGAAGATATCCAATCGGTCATAAGCAATTTGACTGCTAAGAATCAGATTGACCCGAAGCATCTTGCCGATAATCCCGACGATAGTCGAATCATACTAGAACATATCACAGACAATGTCATTTCCACCTTGCGCAATCACAGAGTGACAGGTGCCTATGTCTTTTTATGCAGCGATATCCCCGGCGACAGTGACAAGGTATCCCTGCCGGGCCTTTATATCAGCGACAGCAACGTAGAGAACGACAACTCCATTACCAATTCAGATTTGATGATTAGACGCGGTTCTAAAAGTTTGGTTGAAAAAATGGGGATTGCAACGGACTCTGCATGGGAGCCGAACATCATTTTAAAAGGCCATAACCTGGAAGAATTTAAGGCAGTCTATGACAATTATCATCGTTTTCAAGAAGATACCACAGACATCACAGATTTGGGCTATTGGATGCCGATGCTGCAGGTGGAAAATGATTATGTGGTATCCTACGTACTTCCAATCGAATATAAGGGAACCGTTATCGGCGTACTGGGCATCGACGTTTCCCACGAGTATTTGAAAACGCTGCTAAACTATTTGGAACTGGACAGCGATGCAAAGGGTGCCTACAGCTTGATATTAGAGGAAAACGGAAAATATACTGATATCCTGACCAACAACTCCTACTTTGCTGTGGATTTTAAGACTGGAGATCAATTAAAAATCCAACAGAACGGCGATCATAAATATTTGATGCAGAACCATGACCGGGTGGCCTTGAGTTCGGAAAACCTCAACCTGTATAACAACAATACGCCCTATGAAAAACAGCAGTGGCAGCTGAGCGGAATGATGAAAGAGAAAGACCTTTTGGCCTTTACTTCTCAGATTAAAGTGACCTTGTTATACGCCATCATCGGGTCCGTCTTGATCGGCTTGATACTGAGCATCCTTCTCAGTATCTGGATTTCAAGGCCAGTCATATCCCTAGCTGACAGCGTCAGAAAGATGACCTTCAAGGACAAGATTTCCATTGAAAGAACAAAAATCATCGAAATTGACCAATTGATTGACGCGATTGAAAAGACTGGAAATAACGCAATTGATGCCGTAGCCCGATTTACAAAGATCATTCGTCTGGCCAATACCCAGTTGGAAGGCTTTGAGCTGGATTATGAGAAGAAGCAATTGTATGTAACAGATGACTTTTTCTCCGCTTTCGGGCTGAAGGTCGATGTGAGTCAGCTGTCCATAGAAGAATTTGAACGGCTGATGCGGCAGTTTAAAGACCGCTGCAGACCGAGCAACTCTAAAAGCGCTAATGAATATATTTTTAATTTGAACAAAAATGGCAAGAGCATTTACTTGCGCCTGCGTTATATCGACGATGAGGTGAATCATAAATACTATGGACTGGTAGAAGAAGTCAGCGAATTGATAAAGGAACGCCAGCTGATCGAATACGAGAGAGATCACGACGTGCTGACCGGCTTGGTTAACCGCAGAGCATACCAGAGACAGATGAAGCGGCTATTTACCATTGAAGCGTCCAGCATCAATATTGGCGCTCTGCTGATGTTGGATTTAGATAACCTAAAGATGATTAACGATAAATTTGGTCATGAATACGGAGATCTTTACATTCAGAAAGCGGCGGATATGTTCCGCAGGCTGTCACCGGAAGGTACGATTATCTCGCGAATATCCGGCGACGAATTTAACTTATTCCTGTATGGCTATGACAGTAGGACGGAACTGCGTGAAAAGATTGACCGCTTTTGGCGGGAACTGAGCAAGAGTTCCATCACCATGCCGAACCAACAGGAGATACATATTCTGGTGTCCGGCGGTATCGCCTGGTACCCAGACGACAGCCGCGACTTTAATACCTTGCAGAAGTACTCTGACTTCGCCATGTACAGCGTAAAACACACCCTAAAGGGGGAAATAGGAGATTTCTCCTTGCAGGACTACCGAAACGATGTCTACATGATGAAGCGAAAGGCAGAATTGAGCCGCATATTAGAAGCAAATGCCTTCACCTATTATTTCCAGCCTATTGTCAGCGCGGTAGATGGTGAGGTCTTTGCGTATGAAGCGCTGATGCGGACTGTGGATTCCACTCTGAAAAATCCTTCTGAGATTATTGAAATAGCGAAGATGGAATCAAAACTATACTTGATTGAGAAAATCACGATGAGGAACAGTTTAAAGCAATTTAACGATTTGATTGCCAGCGGTAAGGTTTCAAAAGACCTGAAGCTGTTCGTCAATTCCATTGCAAACCAACGTTTGAGTGAGGGAGAGGTACGCAGCATTGAAGAACAGTACGGAGCGTTTTTGCCTAATCTGGTTTTAGAGCTGACCGAAAACGAAGAACTCAACGAAGAATACACTGCATATAAGAAAGAAGTCCTGAAAATCTGGAACAGCCGTCTGGCCCTGGACGATTACGGAAGCGGTTATAACAGCGGGCGCAATCTATTGTTCCTCAACCCGGACTATGTGAAAATCGACATCGATATCATCAGAGATATCGACAAAGACATGGACAAGAGGACCATTGTCAAAGATACGATTACTTACTGTCACGAACGCGGTAAATACGTCATTGCAGAGGGAATTGAGACGATTGCTGAGCTCAAGACCGTAGTGGGCATGGATGTGGATTATATACAGGGCTATTTGACTGGCAAGCCTGCTCCGGAACCAAAGGACGTGTACAAAGAGATAAAGTCGGAAATTATGAACTGCCGCCGTCCTTCCCCTTTGGACTAAATAGGAAAAATCGTGGTAAAATAGCTGAGAGGAGGTGAAGCCTGTGAAAATCTCTGTTCAGGAAGTAGACAGCTGTGAAGAGGAAGAAATTATCATCAAATGTCACGAGATGAACGACGATATTATGGAATTGGTACGCAGACTGAAGATGGAGCAGCACAGGCTGACCGCCTATAGGGACGATAAGGTCTATCGGCTGTCTCTCCACGACGTTTATTACTTTGAAACAGTGGACAGCAAAGCGTTTCTGTACTGTGAAGACAAGGTCTATGAGTCAAAATTGAAACTGTACGAGTTTGAAGATCTGACTAGGGCCAGCAAATTTTTCCGGGCATCCAAATCAACAATTATCAACACCACAAAGATTAGTCACGTCAAACCCTCGATGAGCGGTCGGTTTGAAGTGTATTTAAAAAACGGCGAGTGTGTACTGGTGTCCAGACAGTACGTACCGGAACTGAAAAAACAAATTGGTCTGTGAGGAGGTGCAGTATGGATTTCAAAGAACTAAAAAGAGAAATGCTTCTCGGATTTTTTTATATCTACACGGGTTCCATATTTGGCACCTATGTGTTCTGCAGTCTGTTTTATCCCGATTTGACCTTCAGTTTAAGTTATTTTCCCTGGATGGCGCTTTTTTCCCTGGCAGGGGACGCTACCCTGCTGGTCTTTTATTCAAAGAAGGTTCTGACGGAAAAACAATTTTTATTCCGTACGGTGATCCATTTCATCCTGCTGGAGATCGTGCTGATGACTTTTGCCGGTCTGCTCCAGCTGTATGAGAGTACACTGGAAGCGGTGGCCTTTTTCTTCATCGTCCTCTTGGTGTATTTCATGGTAAAGCTATTGAGCTTCAAAAGCGGCAGCAAAGAGGCGGAGGTCATCAATCAGAGAATACAAGAAATCAATAAAAAAGGAGAGGACTATTGACCTCTCCTTTATTTTAACTGCAGACGGGTCTCTGCGGCATCTGAAGGATGCCTGCCGCACTGTGATCAAAGGACAGAGCGATGCTTTGATTGCGGTAAAAAACCACCCGCTCTAATACCAGGGCATCTATAGGGATTCCCCTGGCCAGGCTTTCTGATTCTTTCTGAATCTGTTCTACTGCAGGCAGGTTTTCCAGGGTTTCTCTGATCCAATCCAAAGGCAGCTTTGATACGGCAGCTTCATTCATTTCAAAGATGCCGATGAGGCTATTTCCATCAAAGGGAAAACGAAAGGAGCAGTAAGGCATATCGGGAATCCAGTTCGTAGCCTGGAGCAGTTCTTTGATAGCCGTCAAATTTTCTTCGTTACAGACGACGCCGGAAATGGCGTCCAGCTTTGCCTGACCGTCTGTATCGCCTTCGACCAAGTCCCGGTCATCCTCTTCGTAAATATAATGATTTAGTAACTGTTCCAGAGAGCAGTCCTGCCGCAGCTCCTGCTCCTGCCGGAGAAATTCGTAGTCACCAGGTACCAGAGCTAGTCCTGCATTGTTCGCTGACAGTGCGCCTTCCTTATCTCCAAAATGGCTGCGCAGTTTTGCCAGCTGCAGCCAGCCCCACGGATAATCGGGTTCTTCCATGACGCCTTTTTCCGCATAGACCAGGGCTTCTGTCAATCTGCCACAGTACATCAAAGCGCTGGAATAGCGGTAAAACCAGACACCGCAGCCCTGAGCCAGGTCCTCCACATCGGCGAGCCAGCGTACAGACGTATAGTAATATTCATATTCGTCAATATTGTTGCAGGCGTAAGAAACCCATAATGCAATCTGCAGATCGTGTTCCGCCTCTTTTTGGGTAAATCGTTTCTCCTTGAGGCCAGTATCGATGAAATCGCGAATGTAATGCAGCATCTTATAAAAATAACCTTCGGAATAGGATTCCAAGGTTTTAATGTCTTTTTCTGTAAGTAAAGTGTCTTTCATATCCTGACTCCTGTTCTATATCCTTTTACTGTTTTTATTATAGTATAATCTGCAGATCGCCGCAAGTTATTGCTGATTTTTTACAGCTTAAGTGCCTGCCAAAGCAGGTCGCTTTCTGCTATATTTACTTGATGCCGCTGAAATGCTATAGTCACAGCGGAGGTAAAGAAATGAATCATATTATAGAAGTCGACCATTTAATGAAAAGTTATGGAACTGTAAAGGCGGTACAGGATATCAGCTTTTATGTGGAAGAGGGAGGTCTTTTTGCTTTTTTAGGACCTAACGGGGCCGGGAAGTCCACGACAATCAACATGATCTGTACGTTTTTGCGGCCAGACGGCGGCAGCGTCGTCGTAGACGGCTCCCGTCTGGGAGAGGATGATAAACACATTCGAGAGAATATCGGCATCGTGTTTCAAAACAGTTTGTTGGATGATTTGCTGACAGTAGAAGAAAACCTTTTCATCAGAGGGAGCTTTTACAACTTGAAAGGGGACGCTCTGAAGAAAGCAGTTTTAAAAGCGGCCAAGGCAACAGAACTGATGGGATTTCTAAGGCGCCCGTACGGCAAGCTTTCTGGAGGACAGCGACGCAGGGCGGATATCGCCCGAGCGCTGATTCACACACCCCGCGTCCTTTTTCTCGACGAACCGACCACAGGCCTGGACCCGCAGAGCAGAAGAAGTATTTGGAACACCATAAAGAAATTACAGGCGGAGCAGGGGATGACTGTTTTCCTGACGACACACTATATGGAGGAAGCGGAAGATGCGGACTACTGCATCGTGGTGGATGACGGCAAGATCGCCGCCAAAGGTACGCCCTCAGATTTGAAAGGCAGATACGCCAAAGATAAGCTGCGCATCTTGCTGGCAGAAAGCGGTGAAACGATCAATCTAAAATTAGGATCGACAATAGAGGCTCTTGAAATTTTAAAGAAGTATGAAGGGGATATAAAGGAATTCACCGTGGAGAAAGGTTCTATGGACGATGTGTTTATTGGAATTACCGGAAAGGAGATCAGAGAATGATTGCATTTACAAAGAGGAATTTAAAAATATACTTTCGCGATAGAGCCAGCGTTCTCTTCTCCCTTTTAACAGTATTTATCATCATCGGTCTCTATGTCTTATTTCTGGGTGACGTATGGACCAAGGATCTGCAGGCGTTTGAGGGGGCAAGAGAATTGATGGACAACTGGGTTATGGCAGGAGTTCTGGCTGTCACCAGCTTTACCACTACGATGGGAATGCTGGGATCTATGGTGAAGGACCGGGAGCTGAAAATCAACATGGACTTTTATATCTCACCCATCAGCCGTACGGCTTTGACCGGCGGCTATATTGCAGGCGCTTATATTGTAGGGCTGACTATGACACTGCTGGCTTTCGTGGCGGCAGAAATTTATATCGTAGTGAACGGCGGTTCTTTCCTGGCAGCAGAGCAGATTGTCAAAGTGTTAGCGATGATTCTCTTAACTACTCTGATGAATACCACCCTTATGGTGTTTATCGTATCGCTGTTTCGCAGTCAGAGCGCTTTTTCCGTGGCCAGCACCGTCTTTGGGACAATGATTGGTTTCATTACGGGAATCTATCTTCCTATCGGCATGTATCCAGAAGCAGTACAATGGATCATCAAAATTTTCCCAGTGTCTCATGCAGCAGCAATTTTTAGAAATCTGATGATGGAGGGGCCGATGAAAACTGCTTTTGAGGGAGCGCCTGCGAAGATTGCCGCAGACCTGAAAACGGAGCTGGGCGTCTGCTATGAGTTTGGCGGTCATACAGTAACACAGACGGAGAGTCTGCTGATTATTGCCGCTTGCATCGTGATATTCTTCGTCCTCGGCAGATTGTGCAATAGAAAAAGAAATGTGAAATGATTGTCTTGCTGACTGTTCTGCAGCAGATGTTAGACGAGTATCTGGCTGATTCATCCTGCTGATACAAAAATGCAACTAAAGTTCAATAGGAAAAATAGGTTCCACCTGTTACAATAACCTCAAATATTTTAATTAAGATGGGGGAGAAAAATGACAGAAATACATAGGAACCTTATTTTTTTTGACAAAAATAAGCGAACTCGAACTTGGATCAATGAAGAGGAAATGGATGAATTCCGCTATCATCAGGTCCGGACCATGCTGACCAGCAGCCTTATATCCGGACATCAAATGAAATTCTACTATAAAAGGAGATGCAGAGATGGGCACAAGTGATGTTTTAATGCTTTTGGGCGGACTGGCTCTCTTCTTATACGGCATGCAGATGATGAGCAGCGGCCTCGAAGCGGCGGCGGGCAATCGCATGAAGACCATCTTGGAGAAACTGACCTCTAACCGGGTGAAAGGGGTCTTAGTGGGCGCAGGAATTACAGCCGTTATCCAGTCTTCTTCGGCTACCACTGTCATGGTGGTGGGTTTTGTTTCCGCCGGCTTGATGACTTTGAATCAGGCGGTATGGGTCATCATGGGCGCCAACATCGGTACGACCATTACGGGGCAGTTGATTGCCCTGGACGTCAGCGCTATTGCGCCGTTGATTACCTTTTTCGGTGTCGTGATGATGGTCTTTTTAAAGAACGAAAAAGCGCAGCACCTGGGCAACATCATAGCTGGTTTAGGCGTGCTCTTCATCGGCATGAATATGATGAGTACCGCTATGGAGCCGCTGCAGGATTCAACTGTGTTCACCAGCTTGATTACCAAATTCGATAATCCTCTGGTAGGCATTTTAGCTGGCGCAGTATTTACTGCGCTGATTCAGTCTTCCTCTGCTTCTGTAGGTATTCTGCAGGCCCTTGCGGCCAGCGGCGTTCTCGGTCTGCCCCAAGCCGTATACGTGTTGTTCGGGCAGAACATCGGCACCTGCATTACAGCAGTTTTGGCTTCTATTGGGACAAAGGTCAACGCCAAACGTTCAACGATTATCCATCTGATGTTCAACATCATCGGAACCTTTCTGTTCACCTGTATCTGTATGGCCACGCCTTTTGTGCTGTGGATGGAAGGGCTGACTCCAGGCAATACCGTAGCGCAGATTGCCAATGTACATACAGTGTTCAATATCGTCACTACACTGCTGCTCCTGCCTTTTGGCAATCTGATGGCAAAAGCGGCGACAAAGATTCTGCCTGGTGGTGAGGAAGAGGAGGAAGAGGCACATAAGCTGATTTACCTGGAACCTATCGACGGCCGGAAGACCAGACAGGTGGGCCAGATTTCCGTGTCCATCAAACAGCTTGACAACGAAATCGCTCGTATGTTTGATTTGGTGTGGCAGAATGTGAAAGACGGTTTTGACGCGGTGATCACGCGGAAATGCAGCAAGATGGAACATATTGTCGCAAGAGAAGAGTACATCGATTATCTCAATGCAGAGATATCCAAATACATTGCAAAGGTCGTTGTCATGGAAATGTCTGAGTCGGACTCAGAGAGAATCAGCTCCTATTATAAAATCGTCGGTAATCTGGAACGGATTGGCGATCACGCTATGAACATTGCAGAATATGCCTACGCGATTGAAAAAGGCGAAGTACTGCTTTCGGATCACGCCATCGAAGAGACCGGAGAAATGAAAACATTGACCGATTTTACTCTGACCTGTATCAAATGCGGTCACGAAAAGGACGGCAAAGAAGTGCTGAAGCAGACCGCGCAGAATGAACAGAAAATCGACGACATGAGCGAGACGATGAGGAATAATCAAATTAAGAGAATGAAAGAAGGACGCTGTTCGGCGGAGGCAGGAATTCTTTTTTCAGAGATGGTTACAGATTTTGAGCGAATCGGCGATCACGCCCTGAATATTGCAGAACAGTACGGGGAAATATGATGAAAATCGTAAGTTGAAACCATTCCCAATAAGATGTAGAATATCTACAGTAAATCGTAAAGCGAGGATGGAGAAATGGATATCAAAAAGATCGTTAACGCTTTTAAAAAGAATAACTACCAGGTTTCTTATTTCGAGACGGCTGCCGCCGCTGCGGATTACCTGGATCATGAAATCAATCAGACGACAGTTGCGTTTGGCGACTCACAGACGCTTCTTTCGATGGGACTGTATGAAAAGTTATCAGAGCATAACATGGTCTACGATCCAAAGCATGGGGAGGATTTTTTTAAAACCGCCAGAGACGGCATGCAGGCAGAATTCTTTGTAACTTCTGTCAATGGAGCGACAGAGGATGGCATCTTAGTCAATCTGGACGGAACCGGCAACCGGGTGGCGGGATCCTTGTACGGACACCGAAAAGTATATCTTGTCTTCGGAACTAACAAGATTGAACCTAATCTGGAAAAAACCATTTGGAGAGTGCGCAATGTGGCTGCACCTAAGAACGCCCTGCGAAAAGGGCTGAAGACGCCCTGCGCCTTAAATGGAGCAGATAAATGCCATGATTGCAGCAGCCCAGACCGGATCTGCAACGGTTTGATGATTCACTACAAAAAGATGCGCCATGAGGAAATGGAAGTCGTGATTATCGACCAACCATTAGGGTTATAAAAATAATACTTAAGTTGTATCTTGCACGAGGCTATGTCATTGCAAAGGGTTCGACAAATTTCGACAATTGCAGCACTGTTTACATAATTATGAATATAACGAAAACCATTGATTCTTCCTCTTGAAAGTGCTAAAATCCTATCTATGCAAAAGCAGAATTTTGACAGCAAGAGGTGAAGATAGTGGAAGAAATCATAGCAATTGTCATTTTTTTAGTAGTGATTGTCGCCATAATGACTGAGAAAGTACACAGGACTGCGGTTGCCCTGGCAGGCGCCGTTCTGCTGATGTTGAGTCATATACTGACAGTCGATAAGGCGGTCGGTTACATAGACTTTAATACCATAGGAGTTTTGATCGGCATGATGCTTTTTGTTGCCGTCGTCAAGAACTCAGGTATCTTTGAATATATTGCAATCAAAGCGGCCAAGCTGGCCCACGGTAATCCGTGGAAGATCATGGTCGCTTTTATGGTGATTACCGCCGTTTTGTCCGCATTTCTGGACAATGTGACGACCGTACTTCTGGTAGGTCCGATGACGATAACCATAGCCAGAATGCTGAAGGTGAACCCGGTACCATTTTTAATGACGCAGATTCTGGCTTCCAATATCGGCGGCACAGCGACATTGATCGGCGACCCGCCTAACATTATGATTGGAAGCGCAGCCGGACTGGATTTTATTGACTTTATTACGAACACCGGCATTGTGGCGGTCTTCGTCATCGCAGCCTTAGTGTTGATTATGAAATTTGTGTACAAGTCAAAGCTGGCAGCTGATGCAGAAGCGATCAAATCCGTCATGGAACTGGATGAAAATAAAGCGATTGAGGACAAAGCCCTGCTCTATAAGAGTATCGTAGTAATGATTCTAGTCGTCGTCGGCTTTATGTTCCACAGTCAGCTGGGGATTGAATCTGCCACTGTTGCACTGACTGCCGCCGCCATCATGCTGGTCATCGGCAAACAAAATGTGGACTATATCATCGGGGAGGTAGAGTGGACGACCATTCTCTTTTTTGCAGGACTTTTCATCGTGGTAGGAGGACTGGATGAGACTGGCGTAATCGGACAGCTGGCAAAGCTGGTTATCGATATGACAAAGGGCCATGCAATTATGACCATGATGGTGCTGCTTTGGGCCTCGGCTCTTTTATCTTCCGTTTTGGACAACATCCCATTCGTGGCAACCCTGATTCCTTTGGTGCTGGCCTTGGGCGAGAGCGGCATAGACGTTACGCCGCTGTGGTGGGCAATTTCCTTAGGCGCATGCCTGGGCGGCAACGGCACACTGATCGGCGCATCAGCCAATGTAGTGCTCTCTGGTATCAGCGGCAAACACGGTTATCCAATCAGCTTTAAAGAATATACAAAAGTAGGCTTTCCCGTTATGATAATGTCAGTAGTGCTTGCTATGATCTATCTTTTGATCAGGTATGCTGTGTAAAAAAGGAGTGGTGATATACAATGAGAAATAGAATTTCAGACGATATGGTCAATATCATGCTGCGGCAGATGGGTGCGAAATCAATTAAAACTTCGCCGGCTCATATCAACATTGCCAAATTTGATTTGGGAGAGGATCTGAAAATTACCTATATGTACGAAGTCAAAGAGGAAGAAATCTATCTGCAGAGGGTCAGTCCTTATCCGATGATGATTGGAAAAATATATAACGAACAACAAATCGTGGATATCATCGGCACTGATCTCAGAAAGTTTCAATCTGCATACAACAGTACGAATTTTACGAAATTTATCGATGTTGCCAACAGTTTAGCCACTTTTGACAAAGAAATTGAAAATCTTTTTATGACGCATAATGTAGAACGGGAAAATCTGGTAAAAATTGAAGAGGAGATGCAGAAGCTGCACACTCTAATTGCTGAAATCACTGAGGTTTCGCCGTTACTTGTATAATGCATAAATAACCGTTTTGAGAGTATATTTTTTCTGCTTCAGGAGAGATAGGCTCTCTTTTTTTGCGTCAATTTCAACAATTATCGACTTTTGTCGTTTGACTTTGTTCAGAATTGTCGGTATAATTATATGTATTGGGGAACTTATTCTTTCGAGGACAGGAACATCCTTGTCCGCGGAAGGTACGATTAATTGAGAATCAGATAGGGGGTTTTATTATGATTCAATTTCGTGGCGTTACGAAAGAATTCAAAGGTAACGTCGTCTTATCAGACATTTCTATGGACATCAATGACGGTGAGCTTACCGTTCTAATCGGTCCCAGCGGTTGTGGAAAGACAACGACACTTAAAATGATCAACAGATTAATTCCAGCAAGCAAAGGTGAGATTTTTATCGATGAGAAGAATATCGAGGAGATGGACAAAGTCCAGCTCCGCCGAAACATGGGTTACGTCATCCAACAGGGAGGCCTGTTTCCTCATATGACCATTCGCCAGAACATCGAAATCATCGAACGCCTGGAAAAGAAAGATACTGAAAAAATTGTAGAGAACACCAAGCAACTGATGAAGATGGTAGACCTGGATCCTGATCAGTTTCTTGACAGATATCCTACAGAACTTTCAGGCGGACAGAGACAGAGAATCGGCGTCATCAGGGCCCTTGCCAACGACCCTGAGATTATTCTTTTGGACGAACCCTTCTCAGCGCTTGACCCGGTAACCAGGAGCAGCCTGCAGGATGAGCTGATCGAACTGCAGTCTAAGGTAGGGAAGACCATGGTCTTTGTTACCCACGATATGGACGAGGCTATCAAGATTGCAGACAGAATCTGCATTATGAAAGGCGGTCACATCCTTCAGTTTGATACGCCGGAAATGATCCTGAAACAGCCTGCTGACGAATTTGTAGCCAACTTCGTCGGCACCAACAGGATATGGGATTCCCCAGAATACATAAAGGTAGAAGACTTTATGATTAAAAACCCAATCACCTGTAAAGGCGACATGATTAGGAACAGATGTATCAAGCGCATGAGAGATCATCACATCGATACGCTGCTGGTGGTCGACGACGAGAAAAAACTGCGCGGCATCGTCGGCAGAAAAAATCTGTTTAAAGCCAGCAGGCCTTTGATGCAGGCAGAGGATATTATGAACGAAGTAGCCTATGTTTCTCATGTAGGCGATAATATCGTCGATGTGCTGAAGATGGTAGAAGAGACGGAAGTCAACAATATTCCTGTTCTCGACGAAGAGGAAAGACTCGTCGGTCTATTGACCAACAGTAATTTAGTTTCCACATTGAGCAAGCAGTTCCTGACGGAAGATAGTACAGAAGGGACGGTGAGCCAGTAATGATTGCATTATTTAAATATATGGCGCAGCACTTGGGGCAGATTGCAGATCTGCTCATGGAACACGTCCAAATGACGGCCATCGCCGTAGGCTTTGCCATCGTCATCGGCGTGCCTCTGGGCATTTTGATCAGTTATGTCAAAAAGCTGGATAAACCCATTATCGGCGTAGCTAACGTCGTACAGGCCATTCCGAGCATGGCGCTGCTGGGTCTTGCCATACCGCTTCTGGGTATCGGAGTTCTTCCAGCAGTTGTCATGGTTATCATCTATTCGTTATTACCGATTATAAAGAACACTTATACAGGAATCGCCAGTATCGATCCGGAGATGGTAGAGGCGGCAAAGGGGATTGGACTTACAAAGTGGCAGGTTCTGACCAAGGTCAAAATTCCCATGGCGCTGCCTGTCATCATGGCCGGTGTCAGAATTTCCGCTGTTACAGCAGTGGGACTTATGACCATGGCGGCCTTTATCGGAGCTGGCGGTCTGGGATACCTGGTTTTTTCTGGTATCAGAACAGTCAACAACTTGCAGATTCTGGCCGGTGCAATTCCAGCGTGTCTGCTTGCGCTATTGGTGGATTTCCTCATGGGACTGGTTGAAAAGCTGGTAACGCCGATCAGCCTGCAGAGCGCTTTTGGTACATCAAAGGCAGAATTGAAGAAGAAGAGAAAGAAAGAGAAACTCGTCTTGGCAGTAGCCGGCGCTTTGATCTTAGTGTTGATTGGAAACACCGTGATTGGCGGCATGAACCAGGAAGAGAAGACCATTACAGTAGGAAGCAAAGACTTTACGGAGCAGTTAATTCTCTGCAACCTGTATGCTGATGTCATCGAACACGACACGGACATCAACGTGATTCGCAAAGAAAACCTGGGCGGCAGTCAGGTCTGCTTTGAGGCTCTGAAGAAGGGCGAAATCGACATGTATGTGGATTATACCGGTACGATTTATGTCAACATCCTAAACCAACCGGCCAAGGCTGATATGCAGGCGGTCTATGACGAGTGCAAAAAGGCCTTGGACGAGAAGTACAAGATCAAGGTTTTGGAACAGGCTAACTTCAACAACACCTATACTCTGGCAGTTTCACAGGAGACGGCAAAGAAGTACGGCCTCAAGACCATGAAAGATCTGCTCAAGTGTGACTCTCAGCTAATTCTGGGTACCACGATGGAATTCCAGAACAGACCAGACGACGGTCTGCCGGGACTGCTGAAGAAATATGATTTTAACTTCAAAAAGACTTTAGCTATTGACGGATCACCGAGATTTACCGCTTTGAAGAATGGCGAAACGGATATCGTCGACGCTTATGCTACGGACGGTCTTTTGAAAAAGTATAACCTGAAAGTTCTGGAAGACAGCGACGGCTTCTTCCCTCCGTACTATGCGATTCCAATCATCAACGAAGAGATGCTGGATAAGTATCCGGAATTGGAAGATGTCATCAATAAACTGAGCAAGATTCTCACCAATGAGATCATGCAGGAACTGAACTATCAGGTTGACGAAGAAGGAAAAGAACCGGCTGACGTGGCAAGAGAGTTTGCCAAGGAGCAGGGGCTGATCTAAATCCAATATATGAAAAGGAAAGAGTTGTTGCTGACGGCAGCCAGAAAAGCTGCCGCGGCAGCGGCTCTTTTTGATTGAAAAGACAGATTCGGGCGATATCTTTACCAATGCCATCAGCCTGGATCTGACCATGCCGGCAGCTGAGGGGAATGAATCTGAAATGATCATGCCGCTCCTCGAAGAGGCAGTGGGTTTCACCCTCAATACATCCCAGACAGAGGGCGTCACCTGGTATGCGAAGGCTGGCGACGGCGAATACCAGCAGATTACGCCGGGAGAATTGACCTACGTTCTAAATTTGAACAAGCAGCAGATTGCTGCGTCGGTTTTCCATATCAAAGCGGCAGCGGAAGATCCAGCCCTTCTTGAAAATGTAGCCTGCACTATGCAATTTGCCGTCATGGAAAAAGAGACCTTTGAGGTATCCTCTGCCGAAGGTTACTGGCCTGAAAATGTCACAGCGCAGGACAAAATCAATTACAAGACCTACGTGCGCTGGGATATCCCGGAAGACGTGCCGGAAGGCCTCACCTACGAAGTCTACAGGAGCACCCTGAAAAACTTTGTTCCGGGCGAGACCACATTGGTTGCAGAAGACGTGACTGACGGCTATTGGTGCGACATCAATACCAACTACAGTATTTCCCTGTATTACAAGGTCAGAGCTGTGGTGAAAGACAAAGAAGGTAACGTGGTCTCGGCCAGCAGTTACTCCGACACTGCAGAGAGCACGCCGATAGACCGCAATGAGTACAAGAAAGCCCTCGGTCATAAGGAGTACTGGGCTTATGCAGATATTGCAACGCCAGCCGGAAACGGCTATATCGAGAAGAGCCAGGGGAACTTCCTCTATGAACAGACCGATGCGGAAATCCCCAATGAACAGCTGGACGTAGCATTGACCAGAACTTACAACAGCATGGCGACCAGCAAATCCGGCTTCGGATACGGCTGGACACACAGCTACGATATCGAGCTGCTCAAGCTGGGCAAGGACAACAGTCTGGAAGACGGCATCCTGGTGCTCCGCGATGGAAGCGGAACCCTTCATCAGTTCAAAACAGATGGGGACACCTACATCTCCAGCCTGGGCAAACACGTGAATCTGAAAAAAGAAGACAAGACCCAGGCCATCGCCTTGAACAACCCTGACGCAGACGGTGGAAACCAGGTGACCACGGTCAATGTGACCAGCGCCTACACCATGCCCACCAGGGACAGTCAGATCTTCTACTTTGATACCAGTGGAAAACTGGTCTGGATGGAGGAATCTAACGGAAACCTGCTCCTGTTCCATTACGATGAGAAGCGGGGACTTTTAGATAGGATCACCACAGGCAATAACATCTCCGTGGAGTTCACCTACAACGAGTCGGCAGGAGGAAGCGACGCTTTGACCATTCACGATATGACATTGCCTGACGGGCAGAAGATCGTTTACAACTATCAGAACTCCCTGCTGACCGGCGTGACCAAATACCCGGCAGGACAGGCCAGCGGCGGCATCACCTATTCCTATGGTTATAACGGCAGGAAGATGACGTCTCTGACAGACGGAACAGGCAATGCCTACAGCATCCAGTACAGCGGCAGCGACGGAAAGACGGACAGATTCAACTATCCTGCGGCAGGAGGAACCGCTGAGAGCATCCGCATGACACGGTCAGATGACTACACCCTGACAGAAAAGCTGGCAGGCGGAGCGGTCGTGAAACAGGAAAAAGACGAGTTTGACGGCTCCGGCCAGTGCACCAGACATACGGACATCCTTGGCGACCAGGAGCAGAGTACGACTTACGAATATATGGACAGCCTGCTAACCAAGGAAACCGAGACAGTGTCTTTTGGTACGCTGAACAAAGACGGAACTAACGGGGGCAGCGTGGTCATGAGCGAGAAGAAGAAAACGACCACCTATACCTATGACGATAAGGAACTTGTCATAGAGGAGCATGACGAAGACACCGCGGTCAGCGATTTCCTCTACGCCCATGACGGGGAGTGGACGGAATACCAACCATCTAGTTATATAGAGACCACGGAAGACGGCGTTAAGACAGCGTTAAGACAGCGGACGAGGTCTACCAGTACGACCAGTACGGCAATATGACAAGGCTTGTAGATAACGTGGCAGGAACCTTTACCAACTACACCTATTATACCGGGGCATCTGATACGGCGAAGGGTGCGCTGAAGAGCGAGGCGGAGTACCTGATAGAAGACGGTACCTGCATCTCTTCCACCGATATCGACATTCAGATGCTTGCAGGCGGTCAAAAGAAGGAAACCACGACGACGGTCTCGGGAGAGAATAAGACGGTGACCGAGGTTACCTATGACGTCATGGGAAGAGAACTCTCCTCTGTGACCTATACCTACACAGCCTTTGGCACAAGCAGCCAGAAAATCAGTAAAGAGGCGAAGACCTTTACTTATGACGGATTTGGACGTATGACCGGAATCACGACTACCACGTCAAAGGTGAATGGCTCTCTTGCAGATATCGAAGGAACGGTCAATACGACCACGGAGTCTAAGACCTATGATGGAAACGGCACACTGCTCAGCGAGACCGGTACAGACGGCATCACATCAAGCTACCAGTATGACGCTATGAACCGTGTGACAAGAACGGCAAAGAGTGGCGAAGGGCTGACCCAGGTGAGCCAGAACACTTACAGCTACGGTGATGTCAGCGTCAATGAGGGCAAAGACAGTAAGAAGAACTATCAGAATGCCCTTACAACGACGGAAACGGTGGACGGCCTTGTGATGAACGTTACTTACCAGGACGGCCTAGGAAGGACGGTCCGCCAGGAAGTAGATGGCGTCGTCACGGATTATTCCTACGACCTTTCCGGGAACCAGCTGACCTCCTACACCAAGACAGGTGAGGATACCGGACTTCTGGCGCTCCATGTCCTGGACGAAAACGGCAACGAGACGGCTACCCTGCAGAACCCGGTATGGGACAGCGCATCGGGAAGTTATATCCTGGGCGTGGACACCATCTGCGAAACAGCGGGCTATGACAAAGCGGGCAACCTGACATCTCAGACTGATGGAGAAGGCAATACCACTTTGTTTACCTATGACGAGCAGAGCAGGATTACTGGTGTGAAGCTGACTGGCAAGGGAGGCGAATCCAACCAGACCACCTATGCCTACAGAGAGGCAGGGGAGGACGGACTGTACCGCTCCTCTGTGACGAGGACCAGTGCAAACGGCGCAGTAAGCACGGAAACCGCAGACGCTGACGGCAACGTTCTTCTGACGAGAGACGAGGGATCTGGCGCGGCAGCCATTGAAACCACGGCTTCTTACGACGCTTTTGGTAACGTCCTTGAGAGCCGTCAGTCCAGCGGCAGGAAGACCAGGTACACCTATGACGCAAAAGACAGGGTCAGCGAAAAGACCCAGTACGCGGCGGACGGCACTGCCAAGTACAAGACAGTGTATACCTATTACGCCGACGATCAGGTAAAGGAGATGTACGACTACAAGGTCAGTGGCAGCAGTCAGACTCTGTACCACTACGTCTACAACACCTATGACGGGCTGAAACGACTGAAATCCACTGCGGAAGTCAGCGGCAGCAGTATCCCGTCTGATTTATCACCGTATACCATCACCTACTCCTACGACCTGAAGGATCGCATCACCGCTGTCAGCTACGGCAGTGCATCCGGCAGCGAGGTGGACGGACTGGTCTACAACTATAGCGGCAGCAGGCTTACGGATATCCGCGTGAAGATCGGCGGGAGCACATATCTTGCCAAGGCATATACCTACAATATTGGCGGCAGCGTGGAAACGGTGAAGGACTACTACAATTTCAGAAGCGGCGATACCACCAGCCATGCACTGCTGACCTACGGCTATGATGTCTTTGGACGTGTCTCTGCCATGGATTATGCCAAGGATGGAACGACCTTTGAAAAGCACGGCTACAGCTACAACAAGAACAGCAGCATCACCAAGGAACGCAATGTCAATGCCCCTGCAGGTACCGACGAGATCAGGGAGTATTCCTATGACTACAGGAACCAGCTGGCGGCCTCCACGGTGAAAAACGTCATCACCGAGACGGTCACAGTGGAAGGGGAAGCGGATGAGGATGGAAATCCGACCTACACCACCCAGACCGTGACCAGGGAGGAGACAAAGCTGCAGACCGCCTATGCCTATGACGCGGCAGGAAACCGGACAAAGAAGACGGAGAACGGCAAGGCCACCACCTACACCTACAACGGGCTGAACCAGCTGACGGGCGAAAGCGGAACAGGCACCAGCCTGTCCTACACCTATGATGCAGACGGGAACCAGACCAAGGTGACCGGCACGATGGGCGGAAGCAGCGTGAACAAGAGTTACACCTATACGCCGGAGAACATGCTGGAGACCTACACGGAAGGCTCCAAGAACCAGAACAACCTCTACAGCGGGGACGGCCAGCGTGTGCAGAAGAAGGAAGGCAGCGAGACAACCAACTACTTCTACCAGCTTGGCAGCGTGCTGTACACCGATGACGGAAGCGGAAATCTGAAATCCTTCAACCTGCTGAACGGTTCCGATGCTTTTGGAACTGAACGCAAGGCCGGAAGCAGCCATGACTACTACCTGTATACGGAAGATGCAAAGGGAAGTACGGTAAATGTGCTGGACAATGCAGGCTCCAGGGTGGTATCATATCTGTATGACGACTTCGGAGATGTGACGGAGAGCAAAGCCACAGGCTACAGCGGCTTTGAAAACGAACTGCAGTACACCGGCGCAGTCCATGACGAGCTGACCGGACTTCTGTACCTCAACGCAAGATACTATGAGCCAAGGACCGGAAGGTTCATCACCAGGGACAGCTACAGAGGTGAGAGGGAGAATGCAGATACGTGGCATCTGTATGCGTACTGCGCCAATAACCCGATCAACTACGCGGATCCGAGCGGGCATGCAATAAAATTTACTGTTGCACGTTGGATGGTGGCAACACCTTTGGACATTGCAGCGAGCGCATTAGGTGTTGGTTTGATATTTGCTCCAGTTAAAGCCTTATGCAAGGCGGGAGGGAAAGCATTCACCAAGGTGAAACTGAGAGGGACATTATTTAAATTTGCTCAAAAGTTTCAAAATTTTGGCCGAAAAGTCGGACAGAAAGTATATAAATCATTGAAAAAAATTCCGCTAGTTAAAAAAGCTGTAAAACCTTCCTTGGCAAATAAAATTGAGTCAATGATTTACAGTTTCACGGCCAAGCAAGTTGTATATAGATTTGCAGATCAGCTATTTAGAAATATTGATATTGCCTTATCATTTGGGGGATTAGTCTCAGGAATACTTGATTACATGTATGACAAGTCTATAAACAATGTTGTTTATAGGTTCAAAATCAAATAAAATTAGTTGTGCCCGAATTAATTTACATAATTCGGGCATTAAAAAGTGAGGTGACAATATGAATTTACATATAAAATCTGGTATCTGGTATGACGTGGAGGTGGCTGTAAAAGTTGGTGACAAGGTTGACAAGCAGCTACTGAAAGAGGAAGGTTATTGCGATTTCTGCATTGATAGAACTGCGGGGAGCGAAGTGATAATTCATTTTGATGAGAGGACGAAGAATCCTTTTTTTCGAATACTCTTGGGGATAGTTAAGACGTTATTCAACTTCTTGTATTATTGTTTCTCCAACGATAGCTTTGATACGCCACATCCATTGGATGAGAACCTGAACTTTATTAAGATTGTAGTACCTATTGATGCATCAAAAGGAGGTAATCTAAATCTATGTTATAAAGCCATTTCTTTGCCTAATTCATTAGAGTTGAATTTAGGTGTGCTGGATGAAGGTGAAACCGCAACTATCAAGTATGAGCTGGATAAAAGGGAATATCTTGATGGATATAGGGAATGGCAGAAGAGTTCGTTATTGTACTTAACCCCGGCGGTTGCAATCTGTATTATCGGATTTGTCATCGCAATTATAAATCACTATAATCTGGTAGCGATTTTTTTTATCATCGTGACAGCAGGTTTGTCTTTTCTAATAAGGAGATTTGTCAAGGAGAAGACGAAGCAGGCAGAAAGCACGTTCGCATATTTGGAATCGCAGATTAAAAAATATGAGTATAAGAAGAAGTATTAAAGTATAAACGCTATGAGTAATATGAGTCACAAGTTAAGAAAACAGGCAAGGCAAAACAGTATGAGAGAAAATCAAAAAGAGTGGAAGAATAAAGAAAAATTCAGATGGTTTAAAATCAAGCTAGTTACAATAAATATATTTATTGCCTTGATTTTCTGGCTTTGCAGGAATCTGTCAGCAATTTCAACGGGAGTCATCACTTTATATGAGATAATACTGATTGTGATAAGTATTATCTCATTGAACCCAAAAACTAGGATTCGAAAATATGTCGGATGGTGGAACCTTATTGTCCCATTCTGTATGGGGCTGCTATGGAATGATTATTCGTTTTATAACGATAGAGAAAATCTGTTTTCCTTTGGAAAACCGGCGCTGATTATACTGGCAGTCTCTGCATGCATCGGTGTGCTGATAGTATTTATGATAAAGAATATGCGTAGTTCGCAAAAGGGAAATGTTTTAATCTTGCCCATTATTATGATGATTATTACATTAAGTGTCTCAGGCCAAATCATTAATCTGAATGCTGTTTTGGGAGCAGAAAAAATCAGTACAGAATCTTATGTAATTACGGATAAGTATGAAGAGAGTTTTAATACTCCTTTTACTCTCTATTATCTAAATGCAAGGAAGGATGAGAGCCATAGTATAAACGTAAAAGTGAAAAAAACGAACTATAAAAAAGCTGCAGTGGGAAGCACATTGATGATTCCTGTATATATAGGATTTTTTGGAATTGAGTATTTAGAAGACATTTCATTGATTGTAAATAAACAGATTGATGATATGTAAACTTATAGGACTTTGAATTATCGTATGAATACCGAATTAAAAGATTCTACAAACTCTCAAGAGTTTGATACTTTGGAATCTTTTGCAAGTTCAAGTCTTTAAAAAAGTACAGGATTCATTCTAGTCTATAGTCTAGGAGTGAATTCTGTACTTTTTTGCTGAAATAATATAGGCGACAAAGTTGTCTCTGCCATGGACTATGCCAAGAATGGAACGACCTTTGAAAAGCACGGCTACAGCTACAACAGAAATGGCAGCATCACCAAGGAACGTAAGGCCAACTCCCTTGCAGGCACCGACGAGGTCAGGGAGTATTCCTATGACTACAGGAACCAGTTGGCCGCCTCCACGGTGAAAAACGTCATTACCGAGACGATCACAGTGGAAGGGGAGGCGGATGAGGACGGAAACCCAGGCCTCACCACCCAGACCGTGGCTGGAAGCAGCCATGACTATTACCTGTATATAGAAGATGCAAAAGGAAGCACGGTAAATGTGCTGGACAGCGCAGGTTTCAGGGTGGTATCATATCTGTATGACGACTTCGGCGATGTGACGGAAAGCAAGGCCACAGG
>ERZ791934.797-NODE-797-length-38139-cov-3.884912_pt1 | contig 38139 bp, 25 predicted proteins | sample MGYA00510125_ERZ791934 | MGnify/ENA primary metagenome ERZ791934 (study PRJEB30046, sample SAMN00993240) | human gut metagenome | study: EMG produced TPA metagenomics assembly of the A metagenome-wide association study of gut microbiota in type 2...
GATAAAACCGTCCGCGTCGCTCTGGTTGTAAACTTCATCCTTGCTGAATGTAGCGAATTCTTCGCTGTACAGGGAATTCGGGGACTTGCGGGCCGCCGCGGTGGCGCTTCCCTTGTAAAGCTTCATTTTAACTGTTCCGGTAACCAGCTTCTGGGTTTCGTCCACAAAAGCGGAGATGGCTTCACGTAGCGGTGTGAACCAGAGGCCGTCATAGACCAGCTGTGCGAACTTCTGGGAGACGATGTTTCTGTACTGCAGGGTATCTCTGTCCAGAATGAGTTTTTCCAGGTCTTTGTGGGCTGCGAACAAAATAGTGCCGCCTGGCGTCTCGTACACACCTCTGGACTTCATGCCTACCAGACGGTTTTCGATGATATCGATGGTGCCAATGCCGTTTTCGCTGCCCAACTTGTTGAGGGCGATCAAAAGCTCCACAGGTCCCATCTCTTCGTCGTTGATGGCCACAGGAACGCCCTGTTCAAAGGAGATTTCCACATATGTAGGTTCATCCGGTGCATCCTCCGGTGTTTTGGAGAGGACGTGGATGTCAGGCTTGTGTTCGTTCCAAGGGTTTTCCAGGTTGCCGCCTTCGTGGCTGATGTGCCAGATGTTCTCGTCTCTGGAGTAAATCTTCTCGACGGTCTGCGCGATTGGAATGTTGTGGGCCTTTGCATAGTCGATACATTCTTCACGGGATTTCAGATCCCAGATTCTCCAAGGGGCGATGATTTTGATGGCCGGGTTCAGTGCGTGAATAGTGGATTCAAAACGCACCTGGTCGTTTCCTTTGCCTGTGCAGCCGTGGGCGATAATAAAGGCGCCTTCCTGCTCGGCGATCTCTACGATCTTCTTGGCCTGCAGGGGTCGCGCCATGGAAGTGCCCAGCAGATAGTCGTTTTCATAAATCGCGTCAGCTTTGAGGGTCGGGTAGACGAAGTCGGTGATGAATTCTTCCTGTATATTCAGGATGTATGCTTTATCTGCGCCAGTTGCATAAGCTTTCTTTTCTATCGCATCAAAGTCTTCCTTCTGACCGGTGTCGCAGCAGACTGCGATGACTTCACAATCGTAATTTTCCTTTAACCAAGCGATGATAATGGATGTGTCCAGGCCGCCTGAGTAGGCCAGGACGATTTTCTCTTTTGCCATTGTTCTTTCCTCCAGAATTATATAAATATTAGAATGTTTGAATAAAAATTAATTAATGTATGTAATATACCACAAATTATCCGCAGAATCAAGAGGTAATTTTAATAAAAATAATAAAATATGCAAGAATATAAATTTATACTTGCATATTTATAATTCCTATAGTATACTCTCTCCTTAGAAATATTGATTGGAGGCTTCTTGATGAAAGGAACGATTTATTTGGAAGACGGGAGTATATATAAAGGAAAGGGATTTGGATTCGAAGGAACCAGAGTCGGCGAACTGGTCTTCAACACGGCGATGACCGGCTATCAGAAAACCCTGACCGACCCGTCCTATAAAGAACAGATTATCACTATGACTTACCCTCTGCTGGGCAATTATGGAATCAACGAGACGGACTACGAGTCGGGGCAGATTCACGCTTTCGGCGTGGTGGCGGCAGACGTTTGTTTCAAACCGTCTAACTGGAAATCGGTGATGAACATCGACCAGTGGCTTGCGGAACAAAAGGTGCCTGGCGTCTATGATGTGGACACGAGAGAGATTACCAGGAAGCTTCGAAATACGGGAAATCAAAAATGTGTCATCACCACGGAGGCGCTTTCCCTGGAGACCATCGAAAAGATCTGCCAGGACGCTTTTCTGCGGGGCGATCAGATGAAAGACGCCGGTGTTACCGTAGTGGAGAAGTGGGAGAACCCCGACAACAAATATCATGTAGCCGTCTTGGACTTTGGCGTCAAAAAAAGCATCCTGAACGAGCTGTACCAAAGAGGCTGCAACCTGACCATCTATCCTTACGGCACCAAGGCAAAGACCATTTTGGCATCAAAGCCTGACGGCGTGTTTCTGACCAATGGGCCGGGAGACCCGGAAAGCGCCGAAGAAGCAATCACCGTCATAGAGAAATTGATCACCAACAGCAATTACGGACCGGATCAGATGCCCATCTTTGGCATCTGCATGGGACACCAGCTCATCGCCCTCGCCCAGGGAGGTCTTACATACAAGCTGAAATACGGCCATCGCGGCTGTAATCATGGCGTCTTTGACAAAAACAGCGGCAGAAGCTATATCACCAGTCAGAATCACGGCTATGCAGTCAAAGCCGAAAGCATCGTGCTAAAAGGATTGGAAGTGACCCACCTCAATCTCAACGATGGGACCGTAGAGGGCATGGAGCACCTCTCTAAGCCGGTCTTCTCTGTCCAATTTCATCCCGAGTCCAGCCCCGGACCCAATGATACGGGCTATCTGTTCGACAAATTTATCAATCTGATGGAAGGAGGAAGACTGTAATGCCTAGAGATTTTACCCTGAACAAAGTTTTGATCATCGGCTCCGGTCCTATTGTCATCGGACAGGCAGCCGAATTTGACTATGCTGGCACCCAGGCCTGTAAAGCCATATCGGAGGAAGGCATCGAGACGATTTTGATCAACAGCAATCCCGCCACCATCATGACGGATAACGGCATCGCAGACAAAGTGTACCTGGAGCCGATCACAGAGGATGCGGTGGAGCAGATCTTGGCGAAAGAACGTCCAGAAGGCGTCCTGGCAGGTTTTGGCGGACAGACCGGCCTGAACCTGGCCATGGCCTTAGACGAGAAGGGCGTGTTCGAGAAGTACGGCGCCAAACTGCTGGGCGTCAACAAAGAGAGCATCCACAAAGCCGAAGACAGGGAGGCTTTTAAGGATTTGATGCTGGAAATTGGAGAACCGATTCCGCCAAGCACCATCGCAACCACCATGGAAGAGTGCCGGGCGTTTGTCGAGCAGATCGGCTATCCTGTCATCATCAGACCGGCTTACACCCTTGGCGGCACTGGTGGCGGCATCGCCCATAATCAGGAAGAACTGGAGCACTTCTGCAAGATGGGCATGGAGAAGAGCGCCATCGGGCAGATTTTGCTGGAAAAGTCGGTGGCTGGCTGGAAGGAAGTGGAGTACGAGGTTATCCGCGACGCCAAGGATAACTGCATCATCATCTGCAGCATGGAAAACCTGGACCCGGTGGGCGTTCACACGGGCGACAGTATCGTCGTAGCGCCGACCCAGACCCTGAATGACAGCCAGTATCAGATGCTGCGCGATTCTTCCCTCAAGATCATCAGAAGCCTGGAAATCGAAGGGGGATGCAATGTGCAGTTTGCGCTGAATCCTGACAAAGACGAATACATCGTCATCGAGGTCAATCCGCGTGTGAGCCGTTCGTCCGCTCTGGCATCGAAGGCGGCAGGTTATCCCATCGCCAAGATCGCTGCAAAGATTTCCATCGGCTACAGCTTGGACGAACTGAAGAACTACGTGACCGAAGGCTCCAGCGCCTGCTTTGAACCGGCCCTGGACTACTGCGTCGTCAAATTCCCGAAGTGGCCTTTTGACAAGTTCCGCACGGCTTCCCGCAAGCTGGGCACCCAGATGAAAGCCACCGGCGAAATCATGGCCATCGACAGGACCTTTGAAAGCGCTTTGCTGAAGGCCATCGCATCTTTAGAGGTGGAAGGTACCGGCCTGCGTGTTCCTTACGTGACGGGGCTGGACAATGAGAAGCTGATGAACAAGCTGATGGCGCAGGACGACGAGCGGATCTTCTGCATCGCGGAGGCGTTCAGAAGGGGCCTTGCCGATGTGGAAGAAATCTTCGAGGGGACGAAGATCGACCGCTGGTTCCTCCATAAGATCTACGGCATCATCGAGATGGAAAAAATTCTGCAGACCGAGGAGGTCACGGCGGATTTGATTCGCGAGGCAGAATACCGCGGCTTTACGGACGACGAGATCCTGGACCTGACGGGCATGGCAAGAGACGTGCTGCAGGATATCAGACTCTATCACGATATCTATCCGGTATATAAAGTGGTAGATACCTGTGCAGGAGAGTTTGAAGCGCTGACCCCATATTACTATTCCAGCTACGGTGGTGAGAATGAGAGCGTCAAAACCCCTCACGATAAGATTCTCGTGGTCGGCTCCGGTCCGATTCGGATCGGCCAGGGCATCGAGTTTGACTACTGCTGTGTGCAGGGCGTGTGGGCGCTGAAAGATCTGGGCTACGAGTCCATCATCATCAATAACAATCCGGAGACGGTCAGCACCGACTTTGACACCTCCGACAAGCTGTATTTTGAACCGCTCCACACCGACGACGTGATGAACGTCATCAAGCAGGAGCGTCCGGAAGGGGTCATCCTTCAGTTCGGCGGACAGACCTCTCTCAATCTGGCGTCAAAGCTGGCAGCCAGAAGCATCAAAATCCTGGGCACCCAGAACAAATACATCGACCTGGCGGAAGACAGGGAAAAATTCTCTGACCTCCTGGATATTCTGGATATCGCTACGCCAAAGGGCTGCGCAGTCAGAACCAGAGAGGAAGCCTTCGAAGCCGTGGAGCGTCTGGGATATCCGCTGGTCGTGCGCCCATCCTTTGTCATCGGAGGCAGGGCCATGCAGGTAGTCTATTCCGACGAAGAACTGCTGAAATACCTCAAGGAAGCGGTGAAACTCTCCCATGAGCACCCGGTTCTGATTGACAAATACGTGGAGGGCAAGGAAATCGAAGTAGATGCCATCGCCGACGGCGACGACGTGCTGATTCCGGGCATCATGGAACATGTCGAGCGCACCGGCGTTCACTCCGGCGACAGCTGCACCGTCTATCCGACCTACAGCCTGCCACAGGAAGTCATCGACAAGCTGATTGAAAACACAAAGAAGATCGTCAAAGCCCTGCACATCGTCGGTCTGGTAAACATCCAGTACGCATGGGACGGAGAGACAATCTATGTCATCGAGGTCAACCCTCGTGCCTCTCGGACAGTACCGATTCTCAGCAAAGTGACCAAGGTGCCGATGGTCAAAATCGCCGTGGCGGCGATGACCGGCAAAAAGTTAGCCGACATGGAGTGGGGCACAGGGCTTTACAAAAAGCAGGATTACTATGCGGTGAAAATTCCAGTATTCTCCGATGCCAAGCTGACGGACGTGGATGTGGCCGTGGGACCGGAGATGAAGTCTACCGGCGAAGTCCTAGGCATCGACCAGGATCTGGATAAAGCCATCTACAAAGGTTTTCTGGGCGCGGGTACGAAAATCCCGACAGAAGGCGGCGTCTTTGTCTCCCTGAAGGACCACGATAAGACGGCGGAGAGCGCGGAGGTTTTGAAGACCTATGCCAATCTCGGATTCAAGCTCTACGCGTCAGAGGGGACGGCCGCGTTCCTAGGAGAGCACGGCGTGCCGGCGCAGGAAATCGACTACGCCGATGTAAAACCTCTGATCGGCGAGGAAATCCAGATCGTCATCAATACGCCGAAGACCATCAACAAAGTGGGGGCGGACACCTTTCCGATCAGAAGGGCTGCCATCGAACGGGGACTTGCGGTACATACCTGCATGGACACCGCCAGAATCTTCGCTATCGCAATCAGATTGAAGCAGAAAGGCACCGAGCTTTCGTATAACGTGCTGTAGAACTAGACACGATTTCACAGGCTTGTCGGCATATAGGGGAGAGGGGTATATACAGAACGTTTTTTACGATGCGGTTAGGTTTTTTGATGCCGTTCCGTAAGTTTTGCGTAACTCGATAGCAGGATTCAAGGTTATTTTGTTGGAAAACGGTCTTGCTGCTTGCGAAATGTATAAAAGTGTTGTAGGAGGTTAGTTTTCATAGTTTAAATCTCTGCTTTTAGCCTTGAGGTTCCAGCGAAAAGTAACCGAAATCGTAGATACCCCCTAGCAACCTGCATTAGATGAGCATTCAGTTACGCGAGCATGGCTGGAAACACTCAAAAAGCATAACGTTATTGTAATGGTGCACCAGCGTTTCATAAATATATTTTAGTAATTGACTTCCCCATAGAATGAGGGTAAAATGTAAGTCAGAGATAACCAAGATATCTTGCACAAAATTTGTGCCACAGAAAAACCAGGTCGCCGTGAACGACCTGGTTTTTCTTTTGGCTGACTGCTGGCTATTTATCTCTGTTCAGCCATTGAAATATGTAACTGGCTGTTACACTTCCTGCAACAGAGACGGCGAGTGCCACCAAGATATCTTGCATTTATACCACCTCCTTCCCGCAAACTAGCTGAAGGTTCAGCAGTAATTATATAATATCATACATTTATTGTAAAATATAGAATTAAATAGAAAATATTGGAATCCTTTAACCTTGTCCGTCCTTTTTCTCTGTGCTATACTAAACTTGCCAAGAATGAAAGAGGAGGCGCTATATGAACAGTGATATCAATTTCAGTCACGGGCCTATTGTAATCATGGAAAGCTGCAATTCGCAGCCCTACCACATGCACAAAAATGCACAGGAGCTGATCTGGCTTTTGGAGGGAGAAGCAGGGGTTACATTCAACAACAAAGAGTATTTTCTCAATGGGGAGGACGACCTGATGCTGATCGTCGATGCCGATTTTCACAAGGTGCGGAAGATCAGCGAGCAGTTGCGTTATCTGTCCTTTTACATCGACCTGCCTTACTTTCAGAGATACATCAAAGATATTCTCAACGTGGGACTTTATGTGAATCCAGGGTATAGGACGCAGGAACAGATCCCCCACTTGAAAAAAATGCGGGTGCTCCTGGCGCAGATGGTGAGGGAGTATCAAGGCGATGGGGAGTCGCAGCAGGTCATCGAGATCGCTACCCAGCTGCTCCTTTTGATTCGAAACCACTTTAACTTTCTCGGCACGACTTACATCGACTATAAAGATCAGCATACTTTCGACCGGCTCTTTGGCGTATACGATTTTGTGTATCAACATTATGCAGAGCGGGTGACTTTGGCTGACCTTGCAGACCATATCCACGTCAGCCAGACCTACCTTTCCCGCAGCATCAAGCAGCTGACTGGCATGAGCTTTACGGAAATTTTGAATTACGTCCGCTGTGAAGAGGCTCTCCGTCTTTTGCTGGAAACAGATAAGAGCATTACGACCATCGCCTATGACAGCGGCTTCTCAGATCCGAAATACTTTCACAAGTATTTTGAAAAGTTCTTTTACGCCAATCCAGCGGATTTTCGCAAAAATCACAAGACCCAGAAAGAGATTGACGCGCTGGCAGACAGTCGTCAAAGAGAAATCACCTATGATGATGCCCTGAGAGAACGGTTAGGACAATACTGGAAAGATGGCGGCTTCTATCAGAGCAAAGCGACGCATCTTTCATTTGCAGCAGAAGAGGGCAGTCGGTCAGGCAGTAAACCGCAGGACGGTCTCACTGTCCTGATGACAAAGGACGAGCTGCATAAGTCGGTGAATCCCGGGCAGCTGATGCAGGCGCTGGAGTGGGATTTTGCAAATATCAGAATTGAAATTGCGGATTCTGATTTACAAAAGCTTTCCTTTGGAGATGCAAAGATGTGGCCGGCAGAACTGATGCAGGCATTGAAGGACAGGCGTGTCCCACTTCAGTCCTCTCCAGGGGGATGGAACGGACTTTATACCATGGGCCGCATCAAAACGCCGCTCTATTACATGCTTCAGGCTGCAGACTGCGCAAAAGGATGCTGGGAATACGGCAACAATTGGGCAGCCTGCCGGAACAGGGAAGGGGATGGCGCGATGCTTCTGCTGGCTTGGAATGGCTCTTTGGAACAGGGTGTTGAATTTCAAATCGACTTCGACAATAAAGAAGGGGAATATCTCGTCTTGGAATATGAGTTTTCTAATTCTGTTCTGGACGTTCTTTCACAGTTCCCGGCGGAGTCCATGAAAGCTATGACGCACATTTTGTGCCCGGCTCTAAGCGCTGCGATGCTGAGGCGGGGCGAAGAAGGACTTCCGTTCAAAATTGGACCGGGAAAAGCAGGAATCTTATCCATCACGAAAAAATGACAGGGAAGGCTGAACAGCCTTCTCTTAGACTTTTTTGCCTTCCGTCTCCGATTATTTTGCTTTTTGCAGCTTAAAAATTTCACAGAATCTTTAGATAACATAATTTTGTCAGAAAAGATACAAAAAATAAGCACAGAAAAAAGAGGAAAAAGTCAATAAAATATAGTTATGTACATGAGAAGACAGCAGCTGCAAGTTAAAAAGGCTATGGAGGCGACAAATGACAGAAAAATGTTTTACCAGAATGGGACAGATCGGCATTGCGGTCAGAGATATCAACCGGGCCGGGGCGGTATGTAAGAAGTACGGCATGGGTCCCATGCGTTCCTTTATTTCCACAGAGAAGTCCGTACAGAACGGCGAACTCTATGGGAAAAAAGTGGACAGCATCCGATTCGGCACGCTGATGTATGAAATCGACGGTGTGACCTTTGAACTGCTGCAGCCCCTTGAAAACACTGTCTGGAGCGAATTTATCGAGAACCAGGGAGAAGGCGTCTGCGACATCATGTTTACCCCGACCAAACGGTATTATGAGGTTCTCAAGGAGAGGGGCATAGAGGAAATCATGAAATTTTCGCTATATAACCACAAATTCTCCGAGGACGATATTTTTACACAGGTGATGAGGATGCACGATACCAGAAAAGATTTGGGCTTCAACATTTTCACCTGGGATCAGACGGAAGAGACGAAGAAGAGAGTCTATCCGAGAGATCACATGGCAACAGGCGCTTACGTGCAACTGGAGGACGGGGCAGAACCCCATCTGCAGAAACCGATGTATCTGCGCATGGAAAAAATTCTCGTCGTAGTGGAGAATCTGACAGAAACGATGGAGGCTTACGAGGCCTATGGCTTCGGCCCGTTTACAGAAATAGAAGAGAGGGAAGGGCTTTATCGAAAAGCCTGCTTTACCCAGAACACCGACGGCAGTGACGTGGTCTTTGAGATCATCCAGCCGCTGGACGCTGAAAGCGGCTACAGCAGGTTTCTCGCCAAATACGGCCGCGGCGTTTACAATATTCTTTTCGAGCAGAACCCTGAATACAACAACGTGATTCAGACGATGACACAGGAGGTGTAATATGGATACTATGACAAAGATCGGCGATGCCATTGTCGCCATGTCCAACTGGCTCTGGGGGCCGCCCCTATTGATTCTTTTGGGATGCGGGGGATTGTTCCTGACCATACGGTTCGGATTCCTGCAGTTCAGATATATCGGATATATTTTTTCACAGACCTTTGGCAAGATGTTTAAGAAAACAGAAGACGGCATCTCGCCATTCCAGGCCTGTACCGCTTCTCTGGCGGCTTGCGTGGGCGCTTCCAACATCGCCGGTGTTCCTGTCGCCATCGCCTTTGGCGGCCCCGGCGCTCTGGTCTGGATGTGGATCCTCGCTTTTATGGGCTGCGCCACCAAATTTTGTGAAATCGCCCTGGGCATCAAATACAGAGAAAAAAACGAGGTCGGCGAATGGGTCGGCGGCCCGATGTACTATATGAAGAAGGGCATCAAAAACAAGAAACTGGGCGCTGCCCTGGCATTCATCTTTGCCTTGGTCATGATGTTTGAGAACGTTCCGTCTGCAGCGGCACAGATGGTCTCTGCCATTCAGAATGCGACTTCCATCGGCCTTCCTGCCATGGGCACCGGTATCGCCATTATCGTCGTCGTCGCACTGGTCGCACTTGGCGGCATCAAGAGAATCACTGCGGTTACTGATAAGATGGTGCCGATCATGGTCATCGCTTACGTGGTGGGCGGCTTGATTGTCCTGTGTGCAAACGTGACGGCGCTTCCTCATGCTTTGGCAGTCATCGTAAAAAGCGCTTTTACGCCGATGGCGCCGGTAGGCGGTTTTGCCGGTTCCACCATCGCCGCAGCTATTCAGTGGGGTGCTGCCCGCGGTGCCTACTCCAATGAGGCAGGCGACGGCGCTGCACCGTTTATCCACTCGGCCGCTACCGTCGATCATCCTGTCAGACAGGGATTCTTCGGCGTCTTTGAGGTATTCGTGGACACCATGATCGTCTGCACCTTTACCGGTTTGATCTGTGTCGTCAGCGGCGCGTGGATGAAGATCGACGGAAGCAATGCGGCAACCATGCCTGGTATTGCGTTCTCTTCCGTATTCGGCTCTGCCGGACCGATTTTCCTGACGGTGCTGATTCTGATCTTCGTGGTCTCTACCTTGATCGTTTTGGTACAGGTGGGCACCAAGTCGGCAGAATACTGTTTCGGCTACAAATTCGGACAGATCTTCCGTTACGTTTACTTTGTGGGCATGTTCCTCGGCATCATCGGCGGACTGGAATTTGTATACCGCTTCCTGGACTTCTTCTTCGCTCTATTGATCATCAGCAACATGATCGGCGTCTTTATGCTTCACGGCGATGTGGTGCAGCTGATCAAAGAGTTCTTCAACACGCCGGGGAAATATTATCTGAAGGACATCGCTGAGAAAAAAGGAGGAAAATAAGATGGAACAGTCTTTTGAAAGAGTAGGGGGCTTCGTCATTTTGACGCCGGATATGGAAAAATCCCTGGAAACCTTTAAATCTTATGGCATTATCGGCCCGTGGAGAGAGTTTTATACGGATGCAGAAAATGTACAGCAGGTGGTGAAAGCCGGAAAAGCGGCAGAGGGAATCGAGGCCCGCATCTGCATGTGCGACTACGGGGAAATCACCATTGAGCTCTTTGAGCCGAGGGATCCGGAATCGTCGTTTTATCAGGACTTACAGGCCATCGGCAGGCCTTTTATCCACCATGTGATCATGCGGACCAAGCCACATTTTTACGAGGTGGCAGAAGAAAAGGGCGTAGAAGAGCATATGTCCGCCTATTTCCCGCGCATTGACGAAAGAGGCCGCTGGTTTGCCACAAGCGATGATCTGGGCTTTGATGTCTACGCCTGGGATCCCCACGTGGATGGGCCGAGAAAAAAGTATCCCGACGATTACATCGTCACGGGCGCGTATGACACCGACAAATAGAGAAGGCGGGGCAAAAATGGCAAAGACAGTATTGTACAATGGAAAAATATATGTGGAGAGGGGCCGCTATGCCCAGGCGCTTCTCCAGGAGGACGGTTTCATCCGCATGGTGGGCAGCGATGAAGAAGTCCTGGCATCGGCGGCAGGTGCGGAGAAGATCGACTGCCGGGGGAAGACGGTAGTTCCCGGCTTCAACGACAGCCACATGCACCTGTTCTATATGGGCAGAGCCATGTTCTTTCCCGATCTGACAAAGGCGAGGCGCGCCGAAGATCTGACGGAACTGTGCAGGACATACCTGGAGAAAAATCCTCATAGCAAGGGGTTCACTGCGGCGGGCTGGAATGAAGAAACCTGGGAACCGAGACATAGGAGAAAGCCGAATCGGGCAGATCTGGACCAGGTATCTGTGGAGATTCCCATCGTCCTGACGAGGGTTTGCGCCCACGCCTGCTGTGTCAACAGCTATGTCCTGAAAAAGCTGGGCATTGACAGAGCGCACACGGGTTTTGAGGGTGCCGGCGTCGAAGTGGACGAAAACGGCGAGCCTACAGGTATTTTGACGGAAAAGGCCTTTCACGCGGCGCTGGATCTGGTGCCGAACCTGACCAGGGAAGAACTGAAACAGGCGCTGGCAGGAGCCATGGAATATGCTGTGTCCAGGGGGCTCACGACGGTGCAGTCCAACGACATCGGCTATGTGATCAAAGATCAGGAGGCCTGCTGCGCCCTCATGAAAGAGGTCTACGATGAAGGGAGGGGCCTGCTGCGCTATACGGGGCAGATGTTTTATGACGATGCAGAAAGCCTCAGAGCCTACTGTGAAAGTCCGCAATTTGGCGAAAGCTACGCGGACGACTGGTTTCGGCGAGGACCGCTCAAGCTGCTGAAGGACGGCTCCCTCGGGGCCAGAACAGCCCTGCTGGGTTTTGACTATGCTGACGATCCGGGCAATCGCGGAGTGGAGGTCAATTCGGATGCGTATATGCAGGAGATGATCCACTGTGCACATGATCACGGGATGCAGGTGGTGGTTCACGCCATCGGTGACGAAGCGATCAAGCGGGTTGCCGCTATGTACGATGAGGCAAACGGCGGCAGCGGAGAAAATCCGCTGCGCCACAGTCTGATTCACTGCCAGATCACCGACGAGGCTCTGCTCTCGCACATCAAAGCCTCCGGCCTGCTGGTTGCCTATCAGCCAATTTTCCTGCAGAGCGACATGCACGTGGTGCCGACCCGCTGCGGCGATGAAATCATGAAGACCTCTTATGCTTTTGGAACAGCTGCGGAGACAGGAATCCACGCCTCTTATGGAACGGATTGCCCTGTGGAAGATCTGGATCCCTTTGCCTGCATCTACTGCGCAGTGACTCGCAAAGATTTGAAAGGACAGCCTGCAGGCGGTTTTTATCCTGCAGAGTGCGTAGACGTAGAGACTGCGGTTGACGCATACACGATGGAAAGCGCCTATCACGAATTCCGCGAAGACGTCAAAGGCAGACTCAAAGTGGGATACTATGCAGATCTGGTCGTGCTGGACAGAGATATCTTCACCTGCGAGCCCGAAGCGATTTTGGGGACAAACCCTGTGCTGACCATGGTGGGCGGAAAAGTCGTGTACCGAGCAGATTGACAGCCAAAATACATGATTAGCGTTTAATAAATTTATTTTAGTAATTGACTTCCCCATAGAAGTGAGATAATATATAGACATAGCTAATAAAAATCTAGCAAACAATTAGCATCACCAAAAAACCAGGTCGCTGTGGACGACCTGGTTTTTCTTTTGGCTGACTGCTGGCTATCTTTCTCTGTCCAGCCAACGAACTATGTAACTGGCTGCTACACCGCCTATGACAGAGACTACTAGCGTCAAAATAAAATCTAGCAATTAGCACCACCTCCTTCCCGCAAACTAGCTGAAGGTTCAGCAGTAATTACATAATAACATACATTTTATAACATTTAAAGAATTTATTTACAATCATGCTGCCATGGAATTCTTTTCCTTCTTGTGGTATCATCATAGTTAGAAGGAGAGAGACTCATGGTAAAAATCAAGAAAACGATATACATCGCTATTTTCGTATCCCTAGCGTCGCAGATCCGATTCAACTTCATCACTGATGGATTCATCATCGCCATGTCGGTCGCAGTGATGGCTATATTCATCTACTGCTACGAGGACCTGTCGCCCAGGTATGTGGCGTTCTGCTCAGCCATTTTCTCGCCGCTGATCAGACTGCTCTTCATGGTGCTGGAGGGTGGACAGCCTGGCCTGACTGCCATATTGGTCATCCCGGACATGGCATTTTTTTTCACCTATGGGATTCTTTATCCTTTGATTTATAAATATATCATCAGGGCGCCAAAGGATATCCGCAACTTCCCCTACGTCATATTTGTCTGCGACATTTTGTCCAACATCGCGGAGCTCAGTACCAGGAGCCTGATCCAGGGACATCTGGTCATGGCGGCTCACACGGTGATTGCCCTCGTCATCGTCGCCTTCTGCAGGACGGTGCTGATCCAGGTGATTTTGCTGGCGCTGGAGACTTATTCCAATCTGCTGATCAAAGAAGAGCATGACAAGGAATACCGGAAGTTGATCGTGCAGGCGTCTATCTTTGAGAGCGAACTTCACGTCATGGAGAAGAATGCCGCCGAGATCGAGGATATCATGCGCCAGGCGTTTTCCCTCTACAAATCCATGGAGGCAATCAATGCGCCCCGGGAATTGAAGGAGTGTTCGCTGGATATCTCCAAAAACGCCCACGAGATCAAAGGCGATTACCTGAACATCATCAACGTACTCAAAGATACCTTCCTCGACGATATCGACGAGGGGCGTCTCGCCATGAAGGATATCATTTCCATAGAGAAAGCCAATTTGCAGAGCACCATCAAGAACCGGGGCTACAATGTAGAACTGACGACAAAAGTCAGGGCGAACTTTCATGTGCGGCAGTATTTCAAGATGATGTCTGTCATCCGAAACCTTGCGCTCAATTCGGCGGAAGCCATCGGCTCAAGCGGTGGGAAGGTCACCCTGTCCCTGCGGGAAAACGGAGATGACTATGTCCTGGAGGTGAGAGATAACGGGCCGGGCATCGACGCGGACGAACTGGAGACGGTATTTTTTGACGGCTATTCCACCAAGTTCAATGCAGAGACAGGAGATGTGCAGCGGGGGCTGGGGCTGACCCTGGTCAAGGATTACGTGGAAAACATCTTCTGCGGGACCATCGAGGTGCAGAGCGAAAAGGGCAAATACACCGACTTTGTGATCACCATGCCAAAGACTGTTTTTGAGGAGGAATCAGATGAAGTATTACATAGTTGACGATGAGATCGGCACGGTAAAGACCCTGGAGAATATCGTAGAAAGCCGCGACCTGGGTGAGGTCATCGGCTACGCCACAGATCCTGAGAAAGCTATCGGAGAGATTTTGGCGCTGCAGCCGGATATCATCCTGGTCGATCTTTTGATGAGCAAAATGGACGGTATCGCGCTGGTGGGACAGATCAAAAAAGTCCGCCCCAAGGCCAGTTTCGTCATGATCTCCCAGGTGGCAGACAAGGACATGATCGAACAGGCCTATAACGCCGGAGTGGAATTTTTTATCAATAAGCCTGTCAACATCATCGAGGTAGAGAAGGTGCTGGGTAATGTGTCGGAGAAGATCAAAATGAACAGCCTGGTGGCGGGCATCAGGGGTATGTTCGCCGAAACAGAGGAACTCTCGCGCCAGCCTGCGCGAAGGGAGGACGTCCTGCGCGAAATCAACGTCTTTCTAGGACTTCTGGGCATGCTGGGCGAGAAGGGGACTTCGGATATCCTCAGTGTCTGCCAGTATTTGATCGAACATGACGAGGAGTACAGCAAAGAGGTGCTGACCCGTGTCGCGGCGGAGAAACTGGAGACGTCCAAAAACCTGGAACAGCGGATGCGCCGTGCCATCAAAAAAGGGCTGACCAATGTTGCCAATCTGGGAATCGACGATTACAGCAACGAGGTGTTCCAGGTTTACGCCAACTACGTCTTCGACTTCAAGAACATCAAAGACGAGATGGACTTCATCAAAGGCAGCAGCAGCGGAGGCGGCAGGGTCAATATTTCCAAGTTCATCGAGGGGCTTCTGCTCTACCGAAAGTCCCTTTTATAACGAAATAGTAACCGAAAAGTAACTACGGAGGAATATTCAGAATATTTCTCCGTTTCTTTTTGAATATTTTTGAGTTTTTTTGAAAAGCTTTGTTAATCTAATAACAAGATAGTTTTACTCGATATGTTATTATTTTGGATTTTAATTATGAAAGGAGAACTAAATGGGAGCATTTTTAGACGACCTCACAACGCAGATGTATAATATCATCTGGGCGTTGCCACTGACCATCCTGGCGCTGGGAACCGGACTTTATTTTTCACTTCGCATGAAATTCCCTCAAATCAGACTTTTCAAAGACATGGTACATTATCTGCTGGGCAGAGACAGAAAAAGAGAGGACAGAACAAGTAAAGAGGGCATGTCCTCTTTCCAGGCTTTTGCCCTTGCCCTTGGCGGCCGTGTCGGTGTCGGCAACATCGCCGGCGTAGCGACAGCCATCTGTTTCGGAGGCCCAGGCGCTGTTTTCTGGATGTGGGTTATCGCCTTTATCGGCGCAGGAACAGCATTCTCTGAATCAGCCCTGGCACAGGTCTACAAGACGAGAATTGACGGAGAGTACAAAGGCGGACCGGCCTATTACATAGAACGAGGAATGGGCGGAAACAAAGTTGCCAAGGTTTTTGCCGTCGTATTTGCTTTGGCGGCCATTTTGGCAAACGGTATCACAGGGCCGACCATCCAGGCCTTCAACTTTGCCGATGCAGCACACAACGCATTTAACTTGAATCCATGGATTGGTGGCGCTCTGATGGCAGCCTGTGTGGCAGTAGTAGCTTTTGGCGGCGCCAAGAGGCTGGGCAGAGTATCTGAACTGGTTGTGCCAGTCATGGCCATCATCTACATTATCTTAGCGTTAGTCATCCTAGGCATTAATTTCAAACAGATTCCTTCCATGTTCGGACTGATTTTCAGCAGTGCCTTCAAGATGAATTCTGTTTACGGAGCAATCTGGGGCAGCACTGTGATGTGGGGCGTCAAGAGAGGTATCTATTCCAATGAGGCCGGTTATGGATCAGGCGCTCACGCGGCGGCATCAGCGGAGGTTTCTCACCCGGCAAAACAGGGACTGGCGCAGTCCTTCTCTGTATATGTAGATACTCTTTTCGTCTGCACGGCGACAGCAATTATGATTTTATCAACAGGCATGTATAACGTCATAAACGAGAAGACAGAAACCGTTATTACGGAAGGCGTTCCGGGTATGGCAGCAGGTGTCGGATTCACACAGAAAGCCATTGACTCCGTATTTCCGGGCGTTGGATCTGTTTTCATCGCCATTGCAGTATTCTTCTTCGCCTTTACGACCTTGCTGTCCTTCGTACTGTACACAGATGTGAACATCTCTTACATATTGAAGAACAAAGGCGAAGGCATCAGAAAGGTGATGACCAATGTATTCAGGTCTGTCATTGTCGTCATTGTACTGATTGGGGCGACCCGCTCTTCTGACGCTGCCTGGAATACTGCCGATATCGGAATCGGCATCATGTGCTGGATCAATTTTACCGCACTGATTATTCTTTCAACAAAGGCGGTGAAACTGCTGAAGGACTACGAGAGACAGAAACACCTGGGGTTAGACCCTGTATTTGAGCCGGCAGACTGCGGCATCAAAAATGCGGACCTTTGGACTGATATTGTAAAAGAGAAATATGCCGATCTGCTCGCGAAAAAACACGATGTAGAAGGCAAAAGAAAAAAAGAAGCTTAGAAATCTTAATATATAGTGACAAAAAGCGGGCGCAATTCCAGGAAGCGCCCGCTTTTGCCTATGTTCAGGGAAGCAGCAGCAGGTTTTCGTAAAAAGCAAGGCCAGGCAGCAGGGCCGCCTCGTCGAAGTCGAAGTGATCAGTATGAAGAGCTGTATCCACGCCCAACCCCAGAAAAAAGAAAAATACAGGGCAGTGGCGGGCATAATAGGAAAAATCTTCACTGGTCATGGAAGGCTCCGCAAGAAGCTGTATCTGATCCGGGCAGCGACTCACGACCAGGTCAAAGAGTTCCGGCGTATTGCAGAGAGGAGGATGCCCTTGTGAAAGGTTTATCTCAAAAGTGCAGCCCGTTGATCTTTCAATGTGTCCGGCGATCTCTTCCATGCGCCTTTGAATATGATCATAGGTTTCCTGATCGAAGGCGCGCAGGCTGCCTTTGAGGAAGGCAGAGGCGCTGATGGCATTACAGGCGGTACCGCTCTGCAAAATACCAAATTTCAGCAATCTGTAAATCCCTGCAGGAATTTCTTCTCGCTCCATCTTGTAGGAAGCTGTGAGGAAGGCAGCGGCTGCGTAGAGGGCGTCGCTGCCCTGGCGGGCCTTGGCGATATGGGCGGATCGGCCTTTGACCGCAACCTCCACCTCGCTGCTTCTCGCCATCATCGCCCCGCGGCGCGCCCCGACGGTTCCTGCGGGCAATTCCGGCCATAGGTGGCAGCCAAAGATGCGGACCACATGGCAGGCTGTGAGGATGCCGCTTTCCACGATGGACTCCGCTCCGCCTTCTGTCTCCTCGGCGGGCTGAAAAATCAGCATGACGTTGCGGGACAGTGCTTCTCTGTGAGATTCTATGCGCTCTGCCAGGGCCAGGATCATGGACATGTGGCCATCGTGGCCGCAGGCGTGCATTTTGCCGGTATGGCGGGAGGCATAAGGCTTTGACGTGCGTTCCGCGATGGGCAGGCCGTCCATATCCGCCCGGAAGGCGATCGTCTCTTTCTTTCCAAAATCAAACCAGGCGCAGATTGCGGAAGGGGACGGCGTCAGGATCCGGCAGTCGTATTTGGAGAGGGCGTCTCTGATATAGCGGGTGGTTTTCGGCAGGTCGAAGTCCAGCTCGGGAATTTGGTGCAGGTCGCGCCTGTATTGTCTCAGCAAGTCAAGCATGGTGGTGCTCCTTTCAGATATTTGTAGAAAATTATAAACTATCACAAACAAAAAAGCAAATATTTGTTTGTGTCAAACAAAAAAGTGGTTGACAGGGGGAGAAACTCATGTTAACCTAGTTTTCAAGATAGAGGTCGCGGGAACGACGCCTCTGTGGGAGCCGACGGGCGACGATCACAGAGAGCAGCAATCTCGCCGAACTCTGCAGGCAGGTATGTCTCGCAGGGTGGGGTTATGGAGAATATCCATGACACTGTCTGCAAGGTGTTTATCAATCACAGCCCTTGCAGGAGTGCTGTCGGAAAATTTGATTGTCTGTACGCTGTTTTAGAGCGCTCTTTATGTGTACAGAAATGATCGAGTGATCCATAGCAGGCCTTCGGGTCTGCTTTTTCTTTTGCCGGCGAATCTTGCACTCCCTATCTAATCACAGAAAAGGTAGGAAAGAAAGATGAATCTAAATCATTTGAGAGGGTCCCTTGTCGCTCTCGTCACACCCTTTGATCAGGAGGGAAACCCGGATTTTGAACGTCTGGGTTATCTGATCGACTGGCATCTTGCTGCCGGAACGGATGGTATTGTAATTCTTGGAACTACAGGAGAGAGTTCTACTATGACACAAGAAGAGGACGATGCAGTCTGCAAGTTTACCGTGGAGCGTGTTTCGGGCAGAATTCCGGTCATCGCAGGCAGCGGCTCCAATTGTACGCAGTCTATGCTGGAGCGGAGCCTGAAATTTCAGGAGCTTGGCGCAAACGGCCTGCTCCTCATAGCGCCTTATTATAACAAGGCTAACGAAGAGGGCATGGTCCGCCATTTCCTGGCCATCGCCGACCAGGTGGAAATCCCGTGTATCCTGTACAACGTGCCGGGCAGGACGGGCTGCAGCATCCCAGTCAGTGTCGTAAAGCGCCTCGCTGCACACCCGCGCATCGCAGGCATCAAAGAGGCCTCCGGGGATATGGGTTATGCCATGGAGATCGCGGCGCTTTTATCGGAGGACTTTGTCATGTACAGTGGAAACGACGACATCACAGTGCCTCTGCTTTCCATCGGAGCGACAGGTGTCATCTCCGTGCTGGCCAATATACTGCCGGCGGAAACCCATCGCATGGTCTGGGATTATCTAAACGGTGATACGGAAGGGGCCGCGGAGATGCAGCTCAGATACCTGGAGCTGATACACTGCCTCTTTTCTGAGGTCAACCCGATTCCTGTAAAAACAGCTCTCGCATTAATGGGAAAATGTGAATCTCATATGCGTCTGCCTCTATATGATATGAGTGAATCTGCCAGAAAAACACTGGCGATTTCGATGAGAAAGGCGCAACTGTTATGAAAATTCTCTTAATTGGTCATGGACAGATGGGAACCATGGTAGGGGAACTTGCGCTGGCCCAGGGATTGGAGGTAGCAGCAGTGTTTTCCACAGCTAATATAGAAAACCTAAAAAAATTTAATCAGCCAGTGGATGTTTTGATCGACTTTTCTTCGCCACAGGCGCTGCCCGCCATCGCAGCTTACGTTGAAAGAATGGCTGTGCCGCTGGTCTCTGGTACGACGGGCTTCGATGAGGACGCGCAGAGACAGCTTCGTGCCCTGGCCGCCTATGCACCGGTGCTCTACAGTACGAACTTTTCTACTGGAATTGTCATAATAAGACGGATTTTAAGGCAGTTTTCTGCATATCTATTAGATAGCGGCTATGAAGCAGAGCTGATAGAAGCACATCACAATCAGAAAAAAGACGTCCCCAGCGGCACCGCCCAGACCCTGCTATCGGAAATTGATCCCAACGGGCGGTTTACCAGGGTGATTGGCAGGGGTGCGCAGGGTGCCAGAGGAAGGCAGGAAATCGGCGTCCATTCTCTGCGGGGAGGAACAGAGGCCGGCCGTCACGAGGTGATTTTTTTTGGACAGGACGAACAAATCCAAATCGCCCATTGCGCAGCCAGTCGGGAGATCTTTGCCAGGGGCGCTCTCTTGGGAGCGGAAAAATTGGTTAGACAGGTCAAAGGCTTTTACACCTTTGACCAACTCATATGAAGGAGGAACACATGAACGCAAGTGAAATTATAAGATATATCAGTGAATCAGAAAAGAAGACGCCAGTCAGGGTGTACCTGAAATGGAAAGAAGGGGCTGCAAAGGAAGCATTTCAGGGATGCAGGCGCTTTGGCGCAGGTGATGAAATCATCTTTGGGGACTGGAAGGACGTAGCGCCGGTGCTTTCGGCAGCAAAGGATAAGATTGACGATGTGGTCGTGGAAAACGACTGCCGCAACAGCGCCATTCCGCTGCTGGATATGAAGGAGATACCGGCCCGTATCGAACCGGGCGCTGTGATCAGAGAGCAGGTAGAGATTGGAAAAAATGCGGTCATCATGATGGGGGCGCTAATCAACATCGGGGCGTCTATCGGTGAAAATACAATGATCGATATGGGCGCCATTCTGGGTGGCAGAGCTACTGTCGGCAAGAACTGCCACATCGGCGCCGGCAGCGTTTTGGCCGGGGTCATAGAGCCGGCCAGTGCAGTGCCTGTCGTTATTGAAGATGATGTGATGATCGGAGCCAATTCCGTGGTCATTGAAGGCGTGCGAGTGGCAAAGGGCAGCGTCGTCGCAGCCGGGTCGGTGGTCACCTGCGACGTTCCCGCCGGCGCAGTGGTTGCAGGGGTACCGGCAAGGGTGCTGAAGATGAAGGATGAGGGTACTGTAGGGAAGACAGAGATTGTGGATGCTCTGAGAAAGCTGTAGACCTCATGAACATGACGACTTTAATCAAAGAACCGCTGCAGCGCTTAAGCGGCAGCGGTATCAGGGAATTTGCGCAGTTGGCGCAGAAAAGAGAGGGCTGTATCAGTCTGACCTTGGGGGAACCGGACTTCAACACACCTGATGACATCAAAGGAGCGCTGAAGCGCGCCTTAGACAGCAATCTGACCCATTATGCGCCCAATGCCGGCTACGACAGCCTGCGAAAAGCCATCGCCGATTACGAACATCAAAAAGGGGTTTTTTATAAATCAAATGAAGTCATTGTCACAATCGGAGCGACGGAAGCACTCTTTGATGCGCTCTTTGCAGTTATTGAACCGGGAGATGAGGTCATCGTGCCGGTACCTGCTTTCAGCCTGTACGAGTCCATCATAACCATGTGCGACGGAAAAACGGTGCGTCTGGATACCAGGGAAAGCGGATTTCAGATTGAAGAGGAACAGCTGCGGACCGCCTATTCGACCCGCACAAAAGCGGTCATCCTCAATTCACCCAACAACCCGACCGGCACAGTCTATACGGAGGAGACCCTTACCTGTCTCCATGAATTTTTCAAAGACAAACCGGTGTTTATCATCTGCGATGAGGTATACAGCCAACTGGCTTTTGGTACTCACCGGTCTCTGGCTTCCTGTGAGGATTTGAAAGCACAGCTCATCGTGGTGCAGAGCTTTTCCAAGCCCTATGCCATGACCGGCTTCCGCGCCGGTTATCTTTTGGCAGACAGACCGATTGTAGAGATACTTGAAAAGGTGCACCAATATAATGTAGTTTCCATTCCCTCTTTTGTGCAGGCCGCCTGTGAAGCAGCACTGGCCTTTGACTATTCGACCATGCGGGAATCATATCAGCGTCGTACCGACTATGTCTGCAGGCGGCTTTCTGAGATGGGGCTGGCGGTGAGACCGCCAGATGGAGGATTCTATGTCTTTCCCTCCATCGCAGGGCTCGGTATGACATCGGATGCCTTTTGCCGGAGACTGATTGCAGAGGCAGGACTGGCGCTGACCCCGGGCAGCTGCTTCGGCGGAGAAGGCCATGTGAGGATTTCCTGCTGCTACGCACAGGAGGTGCTGGAAGAAGGCATGAATCGGCTGGAACGATTTGTGAGGAGCAGAGGAGCGTTTTGATGTTCTATGGGCCCGCACTGCTCTTTTGCGTTACTCTGCCTCGTGAAGCCGCTCGACGATGGATTTGCTCTGCGCCATTTTGATGGCTATGGCAGAGACGATGAGCGGCAGAAGGATGACAAACAGGGAGTAGCCCGCACCGTAGAGCAGAGGGTAGTTCCAGTACAGATATCCTACGCCGGTCTCTCTCAGAGCCCAGATGATCAGCCAGCCCAATGCACCTCCCAGAGTCAGAGAAAAGAGAATGTTATATAGCGCTAAAATCAGCCCTTCTCCCTGGATCATTTTGACCAGTTGACCTTTGCCCATGCCGATGGACTGCAGCATGGCGAACTCCTGCCGCCTGGACATGACGCTGGTGACGATGGTATTGATCAGGTTGATGACGCTGAAGAGGATGATAAAGGCGCTGAGCCCTAGAAATAAGGTGGTCAGCCTGCCTGTAATCTGCTCATCCTCTTTAATCTGCTGGCGCAGGGTATCGAGGGACAGTTTGTCGTTTGCATCGACCAGGCGGGTAAGCTGAGCGGTGACTTGCTTTTCTGCAGCGGGCCAGTCGATATCCACCAGCAGTACGCGATTATAATTGAAGCCTTCCTTCACCATGTGCTTTATGGTGTCTTCGGGAACGACAAAGAACCCGGCCAGACTGACGATTCGATAGGCATCGTCGTCATTATAGATACCTTTGTCAAGTTCTCCTGCGATGGTGAAGGTGTCCGTGCGCTTTTCCTTTCCATCAAACCAGGTGATGTCGATGGGGGCGCCTATTTTAAAGGGCTTCCCCAGCACCTTCTCGGCGGTGTCATTTGAGAGAACATAGATTTTCTTCTCCTTTACCGCCAGATCATAATCTGCCTTTTGTCCATCTGCAAGATACTTGTTGATGGATTTCGTCTCTTCTCTGGTAAAGGGTACGAAGCCGTCGCTGCGTTGGTTATTCTCATATCTGTAATCGACGTCAATTTTCTTCTGACTGATCACTTTCTTTACGCCATCGATGGCTTCGATCTTTTTGACCAGAGCATCGTCCAGAGGGTTGTTTTTCTGCACCCCGGTCAGACCTTCGGCATTGGCATTGATCGTATTTTCTGAAATCCAGATCTGATATTCGCTGTATCTATTAAAGCCCTGTTTCGAAAAGTCCAGCTTATCAAAGGAGGAAAGGAAGGTTGCGCCCGCCATAAAGACGATGCCGCTGATACAGAGAGAGAATACCGTGACGATGAACTTCCTGCGATCTCTTTTGATTCCCATTCTTGCCAGGTTGAATGGCGTGATTTTCCGGTGAAGGACTGCGGACTGCCCTTTGATCTTTGTGTATCCGCTGGCTTTTGCTGCTTCAATGGGTGAGATGGAGGCGGCAATCTTCGCCGGCTTTCTGACAGAGATCATAATGGTAAAAAAATCTGCTGCCAGTGTGACGGAGGCTACGCTGATGGTATTGATCCAGAGCCAGCCCTCCGGCGCCATGAACCAGCCGAACAAATTTCCCAGAAGCAGGCCGATGGGCGCGCCGATGAGGAACATGGTCATGCCCTCTCTTTTGACGAGTTTCTTGAGCTGTCTCGGCGTAGCGCCAAGGGTGCGCAGCTGGCCGAACTGACGGATGCGGCTCATGACCGAGATGTAGAAGATGCTGTAGATGACCACGATGCTGACAAAGAGAATGAAGAGGGCTATGATCACGACAGTCATAATTTCCTGGGTATTCATCACCAGTGAAGTGGTGAACTTGGCATTTTCATTGATATTGGCTCTGTCAACGCCGTAGTCTGCGCCGATATCCGTGATGGTTTCCAAGAAATCATCTTCACTCATCATCTTGGCACCGTCGATTTTTGCACCTAAAGTATAGGGCAGATCTTTCAGCCAAGGGCCCTTTGCGGCGTAAGCTTTTGAAAACAGGATAGGATATATACGGGACGACGAACCGCTGTCACAAAATCCACTGACGCGGAAAGTCTCTGTATCGCCGTCAAAGTTCTGCAGTTCCAAGACAGTTCCGAGTTTCGCCGCCTTGCCGATTTGCTTCATATACGCCTGATCGACAGCGATTTCGTTCAGCTTTTCGGGGTAGCTTCCCTCTATCACCTTTTGGGAAGCGATCGTGCTTTCGGCTTGCTGTATATAAAGCGGCTGAATGGTGTAATCATCCACTCCGACACGGGTGCCAGATTTCAAAATCACAGAATCTGCAATTCGTTCATCGGACTGCAGATGTTCAGCCTGTCTGTTGCTCAAATTTTGATAGAGGACGTGCTGCATCGTGTCCAACTGATTCTTGTCTGCCTGCCTGACGCCGAAGACGAAGAGAGCGAGTCCGCTGATCAATGCGACTGAGAGGATGATGGTCAATAAGGTAAAGGTATTGCGCATCTTGGCGCTTTTCAAGCTCCGTGCCGCTAATTTTTTGATCAGGCCGTTGTTATTGTTTTTGTTTAATATGTCTTTCATCCTGTCCGCCTCCTTACTGCACGATTGTGCCGTCTTCAATGCGGACGATGCGGTCGGCAAGCTGGGCGATTTCGTTGTTGTGGGTAATCATGACGATGGTTTGGTTGAACCGCCTGCTGGTGCTTTGCAGAAGACCGAGTACATCAGCGCTGGTCTTGCTGTCCAGGTTGCCAGTCGGCTCGTCTGCCAAAATCAGAGAAGGTTTTGTGATCAAAGCTCTGGCGATGGCTACGCGCTGCTGCTGACCTCCTGACAGATTGCCGGGCATTTCGGACAGCTTTTCGGTCAGTCCCAACAGGGAGATGACTTCGTCGCAGTAGGCTTTATCGACTTCATCGCCGTCTAAATCGACGGGCACGATAATGTTTTCGTAGACATTGAGAATGGGAATTAGATTGTAGTTTTGGAATACAAATCCGATATTGCGTCTCCTGAATATAGTCAATTCCTCGTCATTCATCTGGGACAAATTCTGCCCGCTGACAATCACGTCGCCTGCTGTGGGCACGTCCAGGCCGCCGCACATGTGGAGCAGAGTGGATTTGCCAGAACCTGACGTGCCGACGACGGCTGTGAACTCTCCCTCTGCTACGGAAAAATCCACACCGTCCAGGGCTCTGGAGATGTTCGGCTCCATGCCGTAATACTTTTTTAGATTTTTTGTCTGTAGGATATTCATAAACAATACCACCTTTCTTTTGATGGCCTCATTATAAAAGTAAAATCTCGCAGAAATATCACGCAATCCTTAAGAAATTAAAAATTTTTTGGCAGATAGACGGAAAAGGCGGCGCCTTCGCCGGGCTGGGAGCTGACGACGATATAACCGGACTGCAGCGTGATGATTTTTCTTGCCACGTAAAGACCGATGCCGATGCCGTCCACGTCGTGGACATCTTCTTCGCGGTAAAATCGCTTCCAGATATCAGCCTGATGACATTCGGCAATGCCCTTGCCTGTATCGGAGATTTCTATTTTGACGTACATCTCCTGATCGAGGACTTTTACCGTGATGCACCCGCCTTCTTCTGAATATTTGACGGCGTTGTCCAAAATGTTAAAGAGGGCTTCGCCAGTCCATTTCCGATCATGAGAGACGGCCAGGCTTTCTGGGCAGTCCACGGTTACGCGGATGCGCTTGTTTTCTGCAGAGAAAAGAATGCCGCCCAGGGCAGAAGCCAGGGTGTCGTAGAGCGGCTGGATCGTCTTTTTCAAAGCGATGACGCCGGTTTCCAACCGCGAAGTTTTGATCATAGACTGCATCAGAAAGTCCAGCTTGTCCAACTGGCCGTCAGCGGTTTTGAGAAATTCTCGCTGCTGTTCGCAGGGCATTTCGTTGTCGAGAAGAGTGGAGTTGATCATCTTCAAGTTTGCAATAGGCGTTTTGACTTGATGAGAAATGTCGGATACCAGTTCTTGCAGCTGTGTTCGCTCCTCGGTCATGCGGGCCTGACTGCTGGTGATGATTTTGTGCAGTTTTACCATTCGATGATGGACTTTGTCAGATAACGTGTCTTGATATTTCAGTGCATCTGCTTCCAGGCGGCCAGCGAGAAGTTCGTCCAGCTGCTTGATAATATCGTCTGCAAATTGAACAAAATGTCTGCGGAGCAGGATGATCGTCAGCCCGCTGGTCAGGAAATAGGCGATTGCAGCAAATAAATAACTCATTTTTTGAGACCTCCGATCCACATGTATCCCATCCCGTACACTGTCTTGATATATTGTCCGCCGCTCTTTTCAAGCTTGCTGCGGATTCGGCTGATGGCAGAAGTCAGTGCATGCTCATCAACAAAGTTTTCGTTGACGTCCCAGAGCTTTTCCAGCAAAACCTGCCGGGTCAGTACGATGCCCGAATTGGCAGTCATGAGTCTGAGTATGCGATATTCTGTAGCGGTAAAGGTAATGGGGATGCCTGACAATGTGGCACTCGTTTCAGAAAAGTTGATGTACAAAACGCCATCGTCATAGATTTCATCAGTGGTGCGATGCGAATTTTTTTGCAGCAGAATTTCGATTTTTTTCTGTAAGACGCTGATCGGAAAAGGTTTCGTCACATAATCGTCAGCGCCCAGTTCAAAGCCGCTCAGCATGTCCTCTTCCATGTCCCGGGCTGTCAGAAAGATAACAGCAGGCGCAGGATTTGCCGCCTTAATTCTGCGGCAGAGGTCAAAGCCGCTGCCATCGGGCAGATTGACGTCCAATACGACCAGATCAAAATGGGCGGCGCCGGCTTCTTTGACCGCCGCTCCTGCGGTATTGGCAGAGTTGACCTGGTAACCCGAATTCCTTAAGTTGTAGCACAGTGTTTTATTTAAAATCAGGTCGTCTTCGACCACTAAGATTTTTTTCATGGCAAAGTCTCCTTTGGGGATAGTATACCATGTGCATTCCATTGGAAATAGAATCGTAGCACATGATTCAATGAACGCTTCTCTGCGACAACGTCGTAAGATTGTGGAACCATTATACCATGACGATACCTCTGAATATAGAATCGAACGTCATGATTCAATGGTTCCTTCCTTACGGCAACGTATGCTTCGCATACTCCTCCGCTCACGTTGTTCGCTGCGCTGTCCGTTTTGCCTGGCCACTCGCTACGCTTGCGTGGCAAAAAGGCAACGCCGCACAGATTTTGGAACTATTATACCATGACGATACCTCTGAAAATAGAATCGAACGTCATGATTCAATGGTTCCTTCCTTACGGCAACGCCGCACAGATTGTGGAACCATTATACCATAAAAATATCTCAGAATTCTCGCTGAACAAAAAGAAACAGATGTGTTGCTGGAAGCCTTTCGGCAAAGAGCTGAGTTGTCAGTTTTCGCAGTCCGCAACCAGCCAATATTGAAAAAATGTTTGCGACATTTTTTCTGAGAGAAGAGAATGCGGACTATTTGGATGTGTGAAAGGTCCTCTGGGCCATGTTTTCCTGGTTTACAACCCGCCACTTGCGCAGATTATCAATTCTGAGTGCAAAAGTGCCATGTTTCTTCGATTTTCAGAAATTTACTTGCGCAACATTTGGAAGTTTTTGTAAAATAATCGGATTTTGCCTTGTTTTGCAAAGGGAGTCGCGCAAATATCTCTGCCTTATTCCGCCTGAACATGGCGGAAAAGCTTTCAAAATCTGCTTGGTGCGCAAGTCGCTTTGGAATATAATCCCCTAACACGGCGGGCTGCCATATCCGACCAATCAGATGCTTCTGCCACAGAAGAAATCGCGCATTGTTCAGAAAATTTTCAAAGTATACAAACCTGTCTATTGACTTATAGAGTCAGTTTGCTATAATTAGTATCGTATAATGTTAACAATTTAACAAGGCGAGGGTACGGAGGCACTCCAAAGGCTTACGTCGTGGCAGAGAATATCTTCGCATGCCAGCAGGCTCTGATTTGTAAACAGGGCAGAATGGAAGAGCCTGGATGGAAGAATGCTCATCGCAATGATTGCCTAAAAAGAGGAACCGTATCTGGAAAATTTGGGAATGTGTACTGTGCGGGCACCAGACGGATATCCCAAGAAATGCGCTTAGAAGCCTAAATTTCAATGTATACATGGAATTTACATTGACTTTTATGCACGATTTGTTATAATTATAACTAATCGCCGTTAACAATTTAACCAATAAGAAAGGAAACCACTATTATGGGTATTTATGATGAGTACAAGGCCAAGCTGTGCACAGCGGAGGAAGCTGTCAAGCTTGTGAAAGATGGGGATTGGGTAGATTACAGTCAGACTTGTTCCTTCCCGGCAGCGCTGGATGCAGCCTTAGCCGCCAGGAAAGATGAACTGAGAGACGTCAAGGTGAGACATGCGATTTCTATGAAGCCTGTTCAAGTCGTAGAACAGGACCCTGAAGGGGAAGCATTTACATATAATCTATGGCATTTTTCGGGGTTGGACCGCAAATACGCGGCTATGGGTAACACTTACTACGAGCCGATGCTGTTCAGAAACTGCGGTTCTTATTACACCAGAGGCTTTGCAAAGGTCAACGTGGCGATGATCACTGTTTCACCGATGGATCGCCAGGGTAACTTTAACTACGGACTGACCAACTGCTGCATGCAGGAGATGCTGGAAAGCGCAGAGCACATCATTTTGGAAGTCAACGAGAATATGCCGACGATCTTTGGAACACAGGCTGACCATATCCATATTTCACAAGTGGACCACGTAGTAGAAAACAACTGCCCGATTGGCATCGCACCGGCTGCGCCTGCCAGCGATATTGACAAGAAGATTTCGGAATACATCTTCCCGTACCTGGAAGACGGCATTACGCTGCAGCTCGGAATCGGCGGCATGCCTAACGCTCTGGGCACATTGATTGCAGATTCCGACCTGAAGGACCTGGGTATGCACACTGAGTTGATGTCCGATGGATATCTGAAGCTGTATCAATCCGGCAAGATGACTGACAGGAAAAAAGAGCTGAACACTGGCAAGGGAATCTTCTCCATCTGTAACGGTTCCACAGAACTCTATGAGTTCCTGGATCACAACCAGAATATCTTATCAGCGCCGATGCACTATGTCAACGATCCATGTACCATCAGACAGTTTAAGAAATTCATTTCGATCAACAGCTGCATCGCAATGGACCTCTATGGACAGGTGTGCTCAGAGACCGCAGGAACCCGCCACATCAGCGGCACGGGCGGACAGCTAGATTTTGTTACGGGCGCATATATGTCCGAACAGGGCAAGGCCTTCCTGGCAATGCCTTCTGTGCACAAAAACAAAGACGGCAGCATGTCGTCCAACATCATCGGAAAGTTTACGGGCGGAGATGTCATCACGACACCGAGAACCCAGGCCCCATACATGGTAACGGAGTATGGCGTAGCCTGCTTGTCCGGACTGACCGCATGGGAGAGAGCAGAAGCGCTCATCAACATTGCCCATCCTGATTTCCGCGACGAGCTGATTAAAGCCGCAGAAGAACAGAATATCTGGCGCAAGAGCAACAAGAGATAATATTTTCGAACAAAGAAAGCTGCCCGGCAACGGACAGCTTTTGTTTTGCCTATTGTTCTTCCGCCCACTTACAAATTAAGACGCGCGCCACGCCCGCTATGGGTACTGCCAGCACCATCCACAGCAGGCCGCCAAAGTATCCCGCTATGGAAACAGCAATTAGGACAAAGAGCGGATGCAATCCAGTTGATTTGCCGATGATACGCGGATAGATGAAGTTGCATTCCACTTGCTGCACGGCAAACAAAGCAATGGCTGCCAGTATGGCCTTCGAAATACCGCCGTCCGCCATTCCTGCCAACACTGCGGGAATGATGCCGATGATGGGCCCAAAATAGGGGATCACGTTGGCGATTCCGGCAAAGCAGCCGATAAACACCGCAAAGTCGATGCCGATGGAGGCCAGAGCCAGGGAAGATAAGAAGGCGACAATGACAGAATCGACAAAGACGCCTCGCAGGAACGCTGATATGACATCGTTTATTTCAAAGAGAATCTCTCTGACCACCCCATGTACTTTCTGCCCCAGAAGCAAGTGCATGGCTTTATTCATCAGACGCAAGAAAAAGTCCTTATCTTTGAGGAGATAGATTCCAGCAATCATGCCGATGAGGAATTTTACTGCACCGCCGCCAAAGCTTTGGAGAAGATGGCTGATGTTAGGTCCTTCGATGGAAAAACCGAAGAGTTCGTTGAGCACACCTTTGTACTCATTATAATAGACTTGCAGTGAAGAGATGGCTTCCTGCAGAGAGCCTGTTGCCATCTTGCCAGCGATAATATCGGCAAATCCCCAGATCAAAAAAGCGATGGCCGCAATTACGGCCAGATAAGAGACGATGACGCAGAGGAATCTCTTCCCTCCAAATTTTTTCTCCAGATAGTCAACAAAAGGATTTAAGATATATGCAATGGTAATGCCTACACAGAGCGGTACTAATGCATGTCGCAATAAAAAGATGACCAGTAGTAAAACTAAGATAATCAGAATTTTTAACATAGTTGCCAGAACCTCCTGGAAATAGTATGATATAAATAGTGAAAAATTATTGAAAGAATAGGAACGAATTTGATGAAAAAATGTGAACTATTGGTTCCGGCAGGTGGAGAGAGACAATTTATCGCTGCGGTAGAAAACGGAGCGGACGCCGTCTATGTGGGCGGAAAATTGTTTAACGCTCGTATTAACGCGGGAAATTTTGATGATAAAGAATTGACAGATGCTGTGGACTTTGCCCATAAAAGAGGTGTAAAAGTTTATGTGACCATGAATACCCTAATTGCCGATGATGAGATGAAAAAGGCGTTAGAGTATGTCTTGTTTCTCTACGAAATCGGCGTGGATGCCTTAATCGTACAGGACGTAGGGCTGGGAGCCGTGATCAGAGAAAACCTGCCTGATTTTCCTCTGCACTTATCAACCCAGGGTTCCGTCTACGATCTTCGCGGCGTCCAAATGGCAGGACGTTTGGGCTACGAGAGAGTTGTTTTGGCCAGAGAACTGTCTTTTGGGGAAATAAAAGAGATATGCCAGAATACGGAAGTAGAGATAGAAGTTTTTGTTCACGGAGCGCTCTGTATCTGCTATTCGGGACAGTGTCAGATGAGCCGTTATTTTGGAGGCAGGAGCGGAAACAGAGGAGAGTGTGCCCAACCCTGCCGGCTGCCGTATAAGAGCTTTGATGAAGACGGCAGATTGGTCAAGACCTTTCAACACCCTCTCAGCCCCAAAGACCTCTGCTTGATCGATCATATCGGCGAACTGGCTGAGGCAGGCGTGGCTTCGCTGAAAATTGAAGGGCGCATGAAATCACCGGAGTATGTAGCCATTGTCACCTCCATCTACAGGAAATATTTGGATCAGTTTTATGAGAAGGGCAGTTATATCGTCACGGCGGAAGATCGAGAGGCATTGGAACAGATTTTCAATCGAGGCGGTTTTACAGAAGGCTACTTTTATGAAAATCCAGGCAAGGAGTTGATGGCAGGAGAGATTCCTAAACATCGCGGCATAAAGATTGGCAAGGTCGTGAAGAAAGTGCAGGGGAGCAGCCTGATCGATGTCAAATTATATCATAAATTGTCGATAGGCGATGGAGTTGAAATACAGGGGAAGAACGTGACTGGCAATGTGGTCACCTATTATAAAGAACTAAAAAGCGGTCTCACCCGCATCGGTGATATCAAAGGTCACGTAGAGCACGGCGATCCTCTTTACAGGATTTCCTCCAAGGAGCAGCTTGCAGCAGCTAGGAAGACCTTTGAGAACAAAACCTTCAGAGAAGGAAAATATCTTCGCAGAACGCCGGTGGACATAGAGTTCTGTTGTGACGAAAAAGGATTTGCCTGGCTGACGCTGCACAGCGCCCTGACGGACAAAGAAATTACGGTGAAGGAAGGGCCTTTTGAAGAAAGCCGAAATCGCGCGATGGATAGCGGGCGGATCGAGAAGGCTTTGCGAAAAACCGGCAACACGCCTTTTGAGGCGAGAACTATTCGCATTGAGGAAGGTATCGACAGAATTATACAAATATCGGCGATAAACGATATGCGGAGGAGAGCCTTGGAACAGCTGGAACAAGTCTTGGTACTGCGGCGCAGCGGAGGGAACTTTTCGGCATATTTTATAAGTGAAGAAAGTCACGGCAATACCCTTGAATTTTACTTTTATGACTGGGAGTCCTTTTACAATTACGTAATGCCTGACGATCTCAATGCTCTGGATGTGGACAAGGTAGCACTGATTCCGCTGGTCGACTACGAGAAGCATTACGCTGAAATTCCTCGGGAGAAGATGGTGCTGCCGTACATTACCAACATTTCTAAGGGCGAAGAAGACCAGTTTATCGAGGCGCATTTTGATGCGATCTGTGAGCATTATAGGGACCGGGGAATCTATATCGGAAATCTCAGCTGGCTGCAGGCGTTTTTGGCGGCAGGGGTGCCGGTTTATGGGGATTACGGATTGAACATCTGCAACGCTTTTTCGCGGGGACTTTACTGCTCCCTGGGACTGGGGCATTGCATGGACAGCCTGGAGATCCTCGATGACGGACTGGGCGCATTTCCTCTGATGATTACGGAACACGAGCTGCAGGGTTCACGTTTGATTGACCGAAAAAAAGAACGGATCAAAATCGTGAGAAGAGATTTCAGCAGCCAGGTAACCTTGATTCCGGAAAGCGAGAATTTGGAGATAAAGAAGATAAAAGACAAAATATCCGAAGGAAAAATGATAATAAGGATATATTGTTAACAACGTATCGAACGATAATTAGATAATGTGGAAAAAATATAAAAATTTTGGGAGAGGGTGTTGACGAAAGGCCTTCTTCTACGGTAGTATGAAATAGAAATAACGGTTACCGTCGGTAAGGGAATACGATCCGCTGTAGTAGCCGTAATTTTTTGGCAGAATACATTAATACGTTAATTAAATAAAGCGCTGGAATTGAAAAGGAGAATAGAAGTAAAATGGAGAAAGCATGGGAAGGTTTTAGACAGGGCGTATGGGTGGATACGGTCAACGTGGATGATTTTATCAATCTGAATTATACACCTTATGACGGAGATGAAAGTTTTCTTGCAGGACCAACAGCAAGAACTGTGGAATGCAACGAAAAGGTCAAAGAACTCCTTGTAGAGGAACGAAAAGCGGGCGGAACTTTAAAGGTCGATTCGAGCAGAATTATGAGAGTCAATGCCTTTGGCCCGGGATATATTATCGAGGGCAAAGATTTGATCGTAGGCTTACAGACCGATGAACCGTTAAAGAGAGGAATTTGTCCTTTCGGCGGAATCAAGATGGTGAGAGAAGAACTGGCAGAATTTGGTCAAAAACTACCAGAGGAAATCGACCACATGTTTGATTATATTACTACCCATAACGACGGTGTTTTTAAAGCTTACTCTCCAGAAATGAGACAAGCCCGCCATCTAGGCTATATCACAGGTCTTCCTGATGCTTACGGCAGAGGAAGAATTATCGGCGATTATCGCAGATGTGCCCTCTATGGTATTGATCGATTAATCGAACAAAAGCAGCAGGACCACGACGGAATCTCTTCCCGGCCGATTATGAGTGAAGAAAACATCAGGCTTGCGGAAGAGGTCTCCAATCAAATAGTGGCGCTGAAAGAAATAAAGAAAATGGCCGAGGGATATGGATACGACATTTCCAAGCCTGCAACTGACGTCAGAGAGGCGATTCAGTGGACCTACTTTGCATATCTGGCAGGCATCAAAGAGGAAAATGGAGCGGCTATGTCTATCGGCAGAATTTCTACCTTCCTGGACATCTATGCGGAGAGAGATCTGGCGGAAGGAAGATATACAGAAGAACAGATTCAGGAATTCATAGACGACTTTATCCTGAAGCTGAGAGTCGCCAGACATCTTAGGACTAGTGAATATAACGAACTCTTCGGCGGTGATCCGATGTGGATTACGGAAGGTCTGGCAGGAATGGGCTCTGACGGCAGACACCGTGTAACGAAGAATACTTATAGAGTTTTACATACCCTTTACAACTTAGGTTCCGCACCAGAACCGAATTTAACTGTCCTGTGGGCGAAAGGGCTGCCGGCCGCATTTAAAAAATTCTGTGCACAGGTATCTATCGACACCGACTCTATTCAATATGAAAATGACGACAAGATGAGACCGCATTATGGCGACGATTATTCTATCGCCTGCTGTGTATCAGCCATTCAGATGGGCCAGCAAATGCAGTTTTTCGGCGCCAGATGTAACTTGGCTAAATGCTTACTCCTCGCAATTAACGGAGGTATAGATGAAAGGACTGGCGAACACGTTGGGCCGCAGATGGAACCCCTGGGCGACGGCCCTCTGGAATATGAAGAGGTATGGAGAAGATACAACATATACCTTGAGTGGCTGTTAAGTATTTACGCCAGAATTATGAATATCATCAACTTTATGCACGACAAATACGACTATGAGAAATCGCAGATGGCATTTCTGGATTCGGAAGTAAAGAGACTGATGGCCTTTGGCGTTGCAGGGCTATCGGTAGCGGCGGACTCGTTGTCAGCAATCAGACATGCGAAGGTGATGCCAATCAGAGACGAGAATGGTATTATTGTCGACTTCAAGACGGAAGGTGAATTCCCAAAATACGGAAATGACGATGACAGAGTTGACAACATCGCCGTGGCGATTACGGAAAAAGCTATCACAGAACTGAGAAAACAGCCAGCTTATCGTAACGCAGTGACGACTCTCTCTGTGCTGACGATTACTTCTAACGTGATGTATGGTAAAAAAACTGGTAATACCCCTGATGGCAGAAGGGCAGGAACGCCATTTGCCCCAGGTGCAAATCCGATGCACTGCAGAGATGAAATGGGCGCAGTCGCGTCTCTTAACTCTGTGGCAAAACTGGATTGGAACACTTGTCAGGACGGCATCTCCAATACCTTCAGCATTACACCGGATTCGCTGGGTAAGGATATGGAGAGCAGGAAGGAGACGCTGGTCAAGCTGCTTGCCGGCTATTTTGGACAGGGCGCGCACCATTTGAACGTGAATGTGCTCAACCGGGAGCTTCTGCTCGATGCCTATGATCATCCTGACAAATATCCGAGCCTGACGATTCGTGTTTCCGGATATGCAGTGCGGTTTAACGCACTGTCCAGAGCACACCAGAAGGAAGTCATCGAGAGAACCTTCCATGAAGCATTATAGGAGCATCGCGTAAAATGGATAAAGGCAGATTACATTCGATAGAAACCTTTGGTGCAGTGGACGGACCAGGTATTCGCACCGTGTTTTTTCTCCAGGGTTGTCCAGCCAGATGTTCTTATTGTCATAATCCAGATACGTGGAATACAGGCGGAGGCAGAGAGGTCGATATTGACGAGATTGTCAGCCGGGCAAAGCGAGGCAAACCCTATTATGGTGAGGACGGTGGTGTAACCTTTTCTGGCGGTGAACCGCTGCTGCAGGGAAAATTTCTGAGAGAAGCGCTCATAGCGCTGAAGGCAGAGGGGATTGGGAGTGCAATCGATACCAGCGGAACTTACTTTGATGAAGATTCAGAGGCGGCTATTGCAGAGGCGGATTTGCTTCTTCTCGATATCAAGCATACCGATGCTGCGGTTTTCAAAGAGCTGACCGGGCGCGGACAAGAACCTCTATTTAAATTGATTGAAGTCATTAACCGTTTGGAAAAACCGATCTGGGTGAGACAGGTCATCGTGCCAGGTCTGAATGATACGAAAGCGTATATCGAAGATTTAAATGGCTTTCTGAGCAACATGAAGACGGTTAAGAAAGTAGAATTGCTTGGATATCATAACATGGCTGAAAACAAGTATGAGAAGCTGGGACTCGACTATAGACTGAAGGGGCTGGAGCCAATGGATCAAAAACGACTGCAGCAGCTTTACACTCTGCTTACAAGATAAAAAGCAACCGGCAAAGTCACTTTGCCGGTTTTGCTATTAATTTCTAAAGGAAAAGAAAGGATGCCATTTGGCATCCTTTCTTTCTATATGATTTTATTCTATTCCTAACAGTAAAATACTAAGCTTCTAAAGCTGCGAGAGCTTCTGCTTTCGTCTTTTCTCTTTCCTCTAAGATTCTAGCGTACTCTTCTTCGCTCATCTTCGTCATGGTGATTCCCGTGTAGCCGAAGATGATAGATACGACTGGATTTAGCCAGTTGAGAATAGCAAATGGAATGTATCCACTGCCTACTCCCAGGAATTTTCTCATGGTTGCGCCACAGGTGTTCCAAGGGAAGAAGTTGGACGTGATGGTTCCGGAGTCTTCCAGACATCTGGACAGGTTCTTCGGTTCTAGTCTTAAATCTTCAAAGGCTTCCTTGAACATTCTGCCTGGCAGTACTAGTGCTAAGTACTGGTCACAGCAGATTGCGTTTACGAAGATACAGGAGAATTCTGTTGCCAGAACCAGTCCGCCTCTGCCTTTAGCAACCTTCAAAAGAAGATTTGCAAATTGTCCCATGATACCGGTACAGTCTACGATGCCGCCGAAACACATTGCGCAGAGGATAATGGAGATGGTCCAGAACATACCTTGCATACCATCGCCGGAAAGTAAGCTTGCCAACTCACTAATTACATCAGATGCGCCATCAGGCACGTTCCCCATGGAAACGCCGTTATTTAGTATGTTGAAAATGTTTGCATCTAAAACTCTCTGCACTCCATCGTCATTTAGGCCCAAAGCAGCTTCGATATATTGCTTGTTCCAGAACATGAACGGTACGCCGATAAATACACCACCGATTAAGGACGGCAATGCAGGTAATTTCAGTGCTACTGCCACGATTACGAATACTGGAGGTAGCAACGCAAGAACACTGATGTTGGATGAACCCTTAATAAAATCAGTGATTTCATTAAGCACACTCAGGTCCGGCTCATTAGATGAAGAATAAACGAAGCCCATGACTGCATATGCAACAAGTGCAATCACCAGAGAAGTACCCGTAGTGTAGATCATGTGCTTGATGTGGTCAAACAAACTTGAACCTGCCATGGCAGGTGCCAGATTTGTCGTATCTGATAATGGAGACATTTTGTCTCCGAAGTATGCGCCAGATACGACAGCTCCTGCAGTCATAACTGCAGGAAATCCTAAAGCAGTTCCTACTCCAATCAGAGCCACGCCCATGGAGCCTGCTGTGGACCATGAGGAACCTGTTGCCAGGGATACGATGGAGCAGAGGATACAAGCCGTAACTAAGAAAATCTTAGGGCTGATAACCTTGATGCCGAAGTACATCATGGAAGGGATGGTGCCTGCTGCCATCCAGGATGCGATCATACATCCTACGACTGCCAAGATCAGGCAGGCCTGCATAGATCTGTTGATGGAAGCCAGGATACCCTGTTCAAGGTAAGCCCATTTCCATCCGTTTGCAATTGCGATGATACCTGCAACACATGCAGCTAAGATAAGTGCGATATGTGGTTCTCCACCTTCATCCTTCAAAATGGACCACATTAACAATCCGACCATTGCTAAGATGGCAACAAAACATTGCCATAAAGGAATCTTTCTACCCATAATAAGTCCTCCTTAATAAAATTAAGTAAAATAAAATAAAATCCGTGCTTTCCCAAGCACATCTTAATTATATTTGCTAAATTCAAATTTGTCAAGGTTATGTGAATTTTCTGTCACATCATAATCACAGGACTTTCATACAATAAAACGTGAAAATGCAAAAGAGGTAAAATCGTTGAAAAATAAGGAATCTTATTTTTCGGACATGACTGACTGACAGCAAAAAATTAAAAAGATCAGAAATTCATATATAATGTAGGAAACATGCAAATAATATTTTTCTATTTTTTATTGAATTGTTCTATTGACAAAGGGTGTGTTAGATGGTAAACTAGTCAAGCTGTCTGAGAGAGACGGTCAGTGCAAATATCCACACCGGAAAGCGGTGAAAAAGGATATTAAAAAGCACTTGACAGAGTAAGGAAAAGATGGTAGAATAATCAAGCTGTCAGAGAGAGGCGGCAGGCACATGCAGGAAGCTGCAGAAAAAAGTGCTTGACAGAGCGGATCCAAGGTGATATAATAATCAAGCTGTCTTACGGAAGGCAAGCTGATGACGGACATCACGGACAGCGGCAGCAGCCTCACAGGGGCTGCCAAGAACCTAGAAAACTTCATAGTGTAGAAATTTAGTCAAAGAGGACCACGGTCCTC
>ERZ791934.798-NODE-798-length-38086-cov-3.716626_pt1 | contig 38086 bp, 39 predicted proteins | sample MGYA00510125_ERZ791934 | MGnify/ENA primary metagenome ERZ791934 (study PRJEB30046, sample SAMN00993240) | human gut metagenome | study: EMG produced TPA metagenomics assembly of the A metagenome-wide association study of gut microbiota in type 2...
CAGATTGCCACAAGAATCAGGCAGTAAATGATAAAGTTTCGTATTCCATGATGCCGCTTTTCTTTTCTTTTGCTCATTTTATTTTCAGACTGCGCAGATAGTCCTTTGTCTCCTTGTCAATTCTATAGCTTTCTATGGCCTTTTGCAGAGATTTGTTGTGAACCCACTTGTCCAGCCGTCTTTCCTCAAAGAGCGGAATTGTGGCTGTATATTGTTTAATCAGCGCAAAACTATAATACCACGCAATGGCCATATTTATGTAATATTCTTCTGTATGAATCTCTGCCATAATATCAAGCATTTCCTTTCTGAATTCTACGTCCAGAAAATGCTGCAGCTGGGTCACGATACCGTAACGAACGGTATAGACATGGGAACTGTTCATCCACTCCAGCGTCTTGTCGTACAGAGCATTTAGATCCTTCTTAAACGCTTTGGGAGAGAAGGTGTCACAGGTCGCCCAATTATCGACATAGGGAAGAAACTTCTCTGTTAACATCACTGCCTCTTCAAAGGTTTTAGCAATATTTTCAATCAGATAAGCATGAAGATTATTTTCCTCATAATACTTATGCGGCAGTTCTTTGAGAAATACCTCTGAATCCTTGTCTTTTGCTAATTCTTTTGCCAGCTTTCGAAGGGCCGGCGTGCGTACGCCAATTACGAAATCTTTTTTATAATCGGGCATCAGCCGCGAGGGAAAATCCCTGTATTGTAAATCCTGCAGGGCAAATAACTTTTCTTCTATTTTTTTCATGACTTCCTCTACTTCATCAATAAATTCTTTAGTTCGCTCAACAGGGTGTTGATGTCCAGCGGTTTAATCAAGTATCCGCTCATCCCTGCATCGTAAGCTTTCTTTCTGTCCTCTTCAAAGGCATTGGCCGTCATTGCCAAGATAGGAATCTGTCTGCCGTCTTCACCCTCCAAAGAGCGAATCTGTTTCGTCGCCTCAATGCCGTCCAGAACAGGCATGCGGATATCCATCAAAATCGCCAGATAAGCGCCTGGTTTCTGTCTTTGAAATTGTTCTACAGCTTCCTGACCATTATCAGCGACATCCACGACAGCGCCCTGCATTTCTAACAGCGTCCTGGCAATTTCTTGATTCAGCTCGTTGTCTTCTGCTAATAAAATGCGTTGTCCTGTCAAGGACAGAGGTGTGTCAGGCTGCCAGAGGTTCTCATCCTCTGCTGCATTTTCAGGCAGGCTGTCCACTTTTTGCCCTGTCATTAGCGCATCTGTCACCAACTGGAAAGGGATGATAACCTGAAAGACGCTGCCCTCCTGCTTCTTGCTTTTCACACTGACAGAGCCGCCCATCAGCTGAACTAAGTTATAGACGATAGATAATCCCAGGCCGCTCCCTACATAATTGCGGGCATCGCCAGGTGCCTCCTGCTCAAAAGGATGAAAGACTTTCTCCAAAAATTCTTCTGACATGCCGATGCCCGTATCCCTAACGAGAAACTGTAAATAGGAAAATCCGCCTGAGCGCCTTTTCTCTTTAATCTCAAGACTGATTTCTCCGCCGAGGGGCGTGAACTTGAGAGCATTGGATAAGAGATTCATCAAAATCTGTTTCATCCTCAGGGCATCGCCGATGTAACCCGTCTCCAACCCTTCACCCTGGCGCACTTCAAAACGAATCCCCTTCTCTTCTGCCTGCGGACAGATGATCTGATTGAGTTCATCCATAAAAGAAGCAAAGTCAAAGTGTTCAAAATTCATCTCCATTTTATCAGTCTCAATTTTGGACATATCCAATACGTCGTTAATCAAAGACAATAAATACTTACAGGAGGTGTCGATCTTATGAAAACACTCCTTTACGGTTTCTAAATCGGTCGCTTTTAGCTGTCCTATGGCGCTCATGCCGATGATGGCGTTCATCGGAGTCCTGATGTCGTGGCTCATGCGAGAGAGGAAATCTGATTTGGCCCGGTTTGCCGCCTTTGCAGATACCAGTGCGTCCCTGAGCAGCTGCTCCTGTTTTGCCTGTTCTTGTCTCTGGCTGTCGAGAATTTTGACCAAGCTGATAGCCAAGACATCGTCGCTAAAAGGATTTTCAACGTAGATGACATGGACGGAAACCCAGTGATAGATCCCTCTCAAATCTTTGGTTTTCAATTCCATATATACTTCTCGTTCTCCCTTTGCAAACTGCTGCAGCAGTGCCTCCTGACTAAATTTAGAAACGAATTCTTCCTGATAGGATGGGTATGTGCTGTCTGCACACTGCTCAATGAAAGAGGTAAACTTTCCTTCTTTAGAAAATACGTAAAAATTCTGCCCGTCTACAAAACAATTGTAGCTGTCCTTCGTCAGATTGATGCTGATAATCAGCGGATAGGCCGTATAAATGGCTGCCCGGAGAGAACGATTCTCAAGAATTCGCTCCCTCTCCTGCGCTTTTTCTATCTGCATCTGTTCTGTAATATCGGTGAAAACCGCCTGGATGACTTCCTGCCCATTGCTATTGACAATCCTGCCCATTGCAACATTGATCCAGGCCTTTTCGCCGTTCTTTTTGATACATTCACGGTGGTAAGACGCTGTTTCACCATTTAGTTTCAACCCTTCTACGATGGACATAATCCAATCCAGATCCTGCGTCTCTACGGCTTGCAAAGGGCTTTTGATATTCCTTCGATACTCCTCTTCCGAAGCATAACCGTAGAATTTCCAGGTCATCGGATTAACAGAAAGCAGTTGGTGGCGGGGATCTTTAGAAAACTGAATGATGCCACAGGGGACGGTATTATAGAGTTGTTCTAAAAACTGGGTCTGGTGTTCAAGCTCCTGATTCTTCTCGAGCAGCGCTGATTTCAGCCTTTGGTATTCTGCCCGGCTCGCCTCAACGGGAAAAAGTTCGTCGTCCTTCATTTCAGCATAAGGGACAGAGTTATGAATGTGCACCGTTTCAAGTGCATCTCCTTTTTCTCGAAAAATAAAAGTAACCCGCTGCTGTACGTCCAAATAAGCTTCCGACTCCGGTTTGCTCTGCAGATGGCTGATTCCTTCGCAGAGGTAACAGCCGCCTCCTAAATCCATGGAATGATAGACCTCCTCCGACATACTGCAGGCGATCATGTCGTCCTTTCCGGCTCGAAAGCAAGCTTCTACAGTCTCCCTGCCTTCTGCTTTCTGCTTTTCACCGCCGCCCAGCCAGATAATATCAGCAGCAAAGGTGGAAATCATAAATTCCAGATCAGAGTCGCAGAAATATGTAGTTAAAATCCTATGAGCTAAGTTCTCTACTTCTTTTAAAGATCTATTTCCCAAAGTCAACACCTCCAATGGTCCAGTATCAATACATTATTATTTATCATAGCACATATGACAATCTGATAAAAGAAATTCTTTTTCAAAAATACTCCTTGACACATAATACTATGTGTTGTATAGTATGACGTGAAAGGGGGTATATTAAATGATAAATCCACAGATGAAGAAAGGACTTCTGGAAGTATGCATCTTGTCCGTACTGCAGCGAGGGGACTCCTACGGTTATAAGATTATCAAAGACCTTTCTGACTACATCAAACTGTCCGAATCTACCCTGTATCCCATTCTGCGGAGATTAGAGGCGTCCGGCTATCTGATGGTGTATACCGTCGAACACAACAGCCGCCTTCGTAAGATGTACAAAATTACAGATATGGGTATAAAGCAGATCAAAGAATTCCTCGTTGGCTGGGAAGAAATAGAAGCCATCTATCAATATATTAAGGAGGGCATCCGGGATGAATAGAGAAATATTTTTACATCAACTGCGCATCCGGCTTTCACAGCTGCCGGAACCGGAAATCGAAAAAAGGCTGGAATACTACAGTGAACTAATTGAAGACATGGTCGAGGACGGCATGAGCGAAGAAGACGCCGTAGCCAGCTTCGGCGATATCAATCAGATTGCACAGGGCATCATGGAGACGACGGCTCTATCTACTCTGGTCAAAACTACTGTCAAACCGAAAAACGGCTGGTCCACAGCGGCAATCGTCATCGCTATCGTAGGGTCGCCCCTCTGGGTTTCGCTGCTGCTGGCATTTGCAGCTGTCATCGCCTCGGTTTATTTGGTCATCTGGTCTTTGATCATATCCATCTTTGCCGTCGTGTTGTCCCTAGGGCTCCTCGGCATCTATCTGTTCTTCAAATCCTTCTGGCTGCTTGGCGCAGGCTTCCCTACGGTGATCTATACCATCGGATCCGGTCTGGGGCTTATGGGATTCTGCCTGCTGTCGTTTCTGGGAGCAAAGGTCGCCATCCTGGGCCTCATCCAGCTGACTCGCTGGATCTTCGTCCAGATCAAGAGTCTGTTTATTAAAAAGGAGGCGAACTAAATGAAAAAGAGTACCAAGATCATCTTGATGATTTCCATCTGCCTGATTTCTGTGGGTATCGTTCTTTCTGCCATCGGCCGTTTCGCCGGTGCTTCGCCCCGTCATATCCTCTTCGATGGGCTTTGGAATGCATCCTTTCGTTACGGAGACGACTTCGATAATGACTTTGAAGAAAATAATACTTACCATGTATCTGATGCGTCCATAAACTCCATCGACATCGACTGGATCAGTGGAAGGGTGACTGTCATTCCTTACGACGGCGACGACATCGTCATCAGAGAAAAATCAAAGGGCAAAATCGATGAAGAGAACTGCCTTCGTTATCGAATCAGCGGAGACACCTTGGAGATCAACTATTTTCGCCAGACAGCAGAATTTAACTTTACGGGCTCTATAAACTACAGTAAACAATTGGAAATTAAAGTTCCGCGGGCACTGGCAAAAAGCCTGGATGAATTGAATTTTGACGCGGTTTCTGCAGACCTAAATATCAGAGACCTGCACATCGCTTCCCTGGATGTGGATACCACCTCTGGAAATCTTTTAGGGAAAAACATCGAAGCCAAATATGTGAATATGGGCACCGTATCCGGGGATATGAAGGTAACCTATACGAGCTGTCCAAAAGAGCTGAATATGGATTCCACTTCCGGGGATTGTACCATCTCTCTGCCAAAAGGCAGCAGCGTGACAGCAGAGCTAGACAGTGTTTCAGGTGATTTTTCCTCCGAGTTCAGCACTCGCTACGAAGAAGAAGATGTTTATATCATCGGCAGCGGTGAATGCGAATTTAGTGTTTCTACCGTCAGCGGCGACTTCGTCATCAACAAAGGAGCAAAATAAAATGAACTTGAGCCAAAAAGAAAAGCGGTGGAGTAAAGACGTCGTCAAATATATCGCCATGGCTGCCATGCTGCTGAATCACATCGCATACATCTTTTTACCCGAGGGAATCCTGTTCGAGATATTTCTCAATTTAGGATATCTCACAGCGGTGACGATGTGCTACTTCCTAGTGGAGGGCTATCAATACACGCACTCAAAGAAGAAGTATCTGCAGAGACTGGTTTTGTTCGCCTTTCTTTCGCAGATTCCATACAGTCTGGCGTTTACCAGCGGTACGTATATAGAATTTCATGGGTTCAGCATGATGACGACACTGGTCTTGTGTTTCCTGATCCTGCTCACAGCTGAACAGGTCAAAAACAAGCCTGTCAGGATTCTGCTCATCGTCCTCATGATGCTGCTGAGTTTGTTCTGTGACTGGGCATTACTGGCACCGATCTTCACCCTGTTGTTCCTCTGGGCGAAGAATTCTGACGGAAGGCTGAAACTGGCATTCTTACTATGCGCTGTCCTTTTCGGCCTTGTTAATTTCGTAGGGGGGCTCACTATTTTCCCCCTTGCCATAAACCTTAGGAATTCTTTTTTCTCCATGGCAGGCATCGGCCTCGCCGCCTTTTGCATCCTCTGTCTGTACAACGGACAGCGCGCGAAAAGAGCACAGAATTTTTCAAAATGGTTCTTTTATCTCTTCTATCCAGTACATCTGCTGCTCCTTGGGATCATCAGAATTGCAGCGGGCTTGTAATAGCCCGCTTTTTATTTGCAATTATTCCGAACGCTTTGATTTCCTCTGTGTAATATGCTAAAATGAGATATCATGATAAAGAGGAGGCCTGCTATGAGTGCTTATGTAGAGTTTCAACAGGTAAAAAAGGTGTACCATATGGGCGAGGTTTCCATCGAAGCCCTGAGTGATGCAACCTTTGAAATAGAAAAAGGAGAAATCTGCGTCATTGTCGGCGCTTCTGGCGCAGGCAAAACGACTCTTCTAAATATACTGGGCGGCATGGATACGCTGACGACAGGATCTGTGCTGCTGGATGGAAAAGAAATATCCAAGTACAACAAAAAAGAATTGACCGCTTACCGGCGATACGACATCGGTTTTGTATTTCAATTCTATAATCTGGTACAGAATTTAACTGCCCTGGAGAACGTCTCTCTGGCTACACAGATCTGTAAGGACCCTCTGGACGCGGAACTGGTGATGGATGAGGTGGGACTTTCCCATAGAATGAACAACTTCCCAGCCCAGCTTTCCGGCGGCGAGCAGCAGCGTGTCGCCATCGCCCGCGCCTTGGCTAAGAATCCAAAACTGCTGCTCTGTGACGAACCGACGGGCGCTCTGGATTATAACACCGGCAAGGCCATTCTCAAATTGCTGCAGGATACCAGCCGCAAAAACGGTATGACCGTGGTCATCATCACCCACAACCAAGCGCTTACGGCCATGGCAGACCGCATCATCCACATCAAAAACGGCTCGGTCTACTCTGTAGAGAAAAACGAGAATATCGTTCCTGTTGAAAATATCGAATGGTAAGGGGTCTGCAAATGTTAAGAAAATCTACACTTCGGGAAATCAAAAACAGCCTTGGACGCTATCTGGCCATCCTAGCCATCGTAGCTCTGGGCGTCGGTTTCTTTTCGGGCATCAAAGTGACCAGAGAAGCCATGATAAAGACAGCCGACGAATATTTGGCTGACCACGATTTCTTCGATTATAAAGTCGTATCCACGCTGGGATTCAAAGAAAAAGACGTGAAAGCTCTCGCAAAGGAGTCTTATATCGGCAGCGCAGAGGGTTCCGTCAGTACCGACGTCCTCTACAGCATCGATGGCGAAGCGGACAGAGTTTTGATGATGCATTCTATCACAGACCGGGTAAATGAGTTGAGCCTGAAAAGCGGCAGAATGCCAAAGGCTGACGATGAATGTGTCGTCGATTACAGACTGGTGGATGACGATGCTGTCGGCCAGAAGATCGTCATTTCCAGCGAGAATGAAAAAGACACTCGCAAGATGTTCAAATATAAGGAATATACTATTACAGGAATCGTCATCTCTCCTTATTATATGAATTTCGAAAGAGGATCTACTTCTTTGGGAAGCGGATCTGTCGCCGGCTTTGCCTATATAAACAGAGGCGGCTTTGACACCGACTATTTTACCGAAATTTTTCTCGGTCTTAAGGATCACTATTCCATTTACTCTGACGAATATAACGATCTGGTCGATGCCACAGAGGATAAGCTGCAGACTGCAGCAGATAAACGTTCTGATCTCCGTTATCAAAAAATCATCAAGGACGCAAAGGAAAAGCTGTCCGATGGTCAAAAGGAATACGATGAAAACTACGACAAATACCTGTCAGAAAAGGCTGATGCAGAACAAAAACTGGCAGACAGCTATCAAAAAATCATAGATGGAAAGAACACTTTGGCCCAAGAGAAAAAGAATCTGGACGCCAAGGAAAAAGAATTAAAGGCCTCCAAGGCTAAAGTGGAAGCCGGTCTTTCGAAGGTGGCTGCACAGCGCAAAGACTTCGAGGCAAACAAACAGTATATGACGCCGGAACAGATCGCGCAGACTGAAGCGAAGCTTTCTGCCACAGAAAAGCAGTTAAATGGAAATTTGAGCAAAATCAATGCCGGTCTTTCCCAGATCGACACCGGGCGCAGGAAAATCAAAGAGGCGGAAGCGGAAATGCCCGCAAACCTGCGCAAGTACAATGAAGCGAAAGCAGAAGCCAATGAAAAGTTCGCAGAAGCAAAAGCAAAGCTGGACGATGCAAAGAAGGATCTTGACAAAGCAAAAAGAGAGATTGCCGACATCAAAGCGCCTGACACCTATGTACTAGACAGAAATACCAATATCGGTTACGCCTGTTTTGAAAGTGACTCCAACATCGTAGATGGCATCGCCAAAGTGTTCCCGATCTTTTTCTTCCTGGTAGCCGCTTTGGTATGCATGACCACCATGACGAGAATGGTCGATGAGCAGAGAACCCAGATTGGTGTGCTCAAAGCTTTGGGATACAGCAACGGCGCCGTCATCGGAAAATATCTGTTCTATTCAGGCAGCGCTTCCTTTATCGGATGCGTATCCGGCTTCCTCTTTGGCTGCTGGCTCTTCCCATTGGTTATCTGGAAGGCCTACGGCATGATGTATGACTTCAGTTCTAGTCTGTACTATATCATCAACGGACCTTTGGCGGTCACATCCCTGCTGGTCTCCCTGCTCTGTTCCATGGGAGCTACGATTATGTCCTGCTATGCAGAATTCAGAGAAGTGCCTGCCCAACTGATCAGACCAAAATCGCCAAAAGACGGCAAACGGATCTTACTGGAAAGAATCACCTTCCTCTGGAAGAAAATCAGCTTTTTATACAAAGTCTCCTTCCGAAACATCTTTCGCTATAAGAAACGTTTTTTCATGATGGTGCTGGGCATCAGCGGCTGTACCGCCCTTCTTCTCACAGGACTGGGCGTCAGAGACTCTATAAAAAACGTGGTGGATTTTCAGTATGACGAAATCCAGGTCTATGATTACAGCGTCGTCTTCGACAAGGAGATGGGGACCTGGCGGCAGGATCATTTCCAAAAGGAAGCCGCCGACTATGTGGACGATATGATCTTCGTCCACGAGGGAACTGCCGACTTGCTCACAGGCAAGACTGCAAAGTCCGTCAACCTGGTTGCCTCTGACAATGAGCACTTTGACCAATTTGTCAAGCTCCACAATCCTGACGGAACAAAGTTGAATTATCCGTCTGCAGGCCAGGCGGTCATCTGCCGCAAGCTGGCCGACGAATACGATTTGGCAGTGGGTGACAAGATCACCTTACGAGATGAAAATATGAAAAAGATGGAACTGACGGTCAGCGGCGTCTGCCAGAATTTTGTTTACAATTATGTCTACGTTTCTCCGCAGACCTGCCAGGATCAGTGGGGGTATAGACCGGAAATCAAATCCGCCCTTGTCAACGCGAAAGACGGTATGGACGTATACGCCTCTTCCTCCAAGGTGCTCAACATGGATCACGTAGCCACCGTGTCAGTCAATAACGATCTCCGTGTCCGGGTCTCCAATATGATGAAGAGTCTGGACTATGTCATTCTGCTGGTCTGCCTGTCAGCCGGCGCTTTGGCCTTTATCGTTCTGTACAATCTGACCAATATCAATATTACAGAGCGAATACGAGAAATCGCCACCATCAAGGTGCTTGGTTTCTATCCAAAGGAAACCTCGGCTTACGTCTTCAGGGAGAATTTCTTCCTGACTGGCATCAGCGCCGTCGTCGGGCTGCTCCTGGGCAAGTGGCTGCACGCCTTTGTCATGGAACAGATCAAGGTGGATATGCTTTCCTTTGACGTGAGGATCACTGCTGTCAGCTACGTGCTGGCCGTGGTACTGACCTTTGTCTTTGCGGCAGTCGTCAACTTGGCGATGTATTACAAGTTAGAGAAGATCAGTATGACCGAATCACTGAAATCCATAGAATAACCAATTAGAAAAGCGGCTTTTCCTGTTCTGGGATCAGCCGCTTTTTTCCTGTTTTTCTTTATTGTTCTGCCGACTCAAATTCCGCTTTCATCTTGGCAAAGAGCTTTGGGTCAGTCATGACTTCTACTGCGGTCATAGCGAGACCTGCCGCAGTATTTCTCATCTGCTCCCTGGCGTAGTCTGTCAAAGTAGCGTCACGGAAGCCTTCTGTATGGGCTGCAAACTTCTCGTCCGCACAGATGCCGAACATTGGATGCATAAAGGGACAGATCTTGCTGAGAAGTCCTGCATCGTTGGAACCGGTTTGTTCCGATGGTTCCTCTACTTTGATGTCAAACAGTTCCTCCATTTTGTCGCAGAATACCTGTTCCATCGTCCTATTGGAAATCATGTTGTCCAGATAGATATCCGGATCTGTAAAGTTTACTTCTGTACCAGTCTGCAGAGCCGCACCGCGGGCACAATTTCTAACCCGCTCCCGCAGTTCTTCGTTATAGGTTTTGGTAAGGGATCTGACTACGAACTGGGCCGAGGCATAATCCGGAATGACGTTGGTAGCTTCTCCCCCTTTGACCACGATGCCGTGGACTCTGGAAGAACTCTTCATCTGCTGTCTCAGGGCGTTGATGCCGCACATGCAAAGCGTTTCTCCCTTCTTCCGGTGCTGCAGACGCGTGGGAAGGTTTTCCATGAAATTCAAAGGATACCGGTCCCAGGGCAAGCATCGGGCTGCACTTATTGTATGTAGCGTTGGGATGCGCCATCATGGCAAAGTCCAGTTCATCAAAGGCACCTTTTCTGGCGTATGCCATCTTGGCGCCGTTATTTTCTTCCGCTGGCGTTCCGTAAACGATGACCTTGCCGCCGATTTCATTGATGACACTTTTCAGCGCGATGCCGGCGCCGCTGCTGGTAGCGCCCAGAATATTATGGCCGCAGCCGTGACCGATTCCGGGCAGTGCGTCGTATTCGGCCATGATGCCCACCGTAAGGCCTGGTTTTCCGCTGTCATATTCAGCCTTGAATCCAGTCTCTATACCGCAGAAATTTCTTTCCACCAGGAATCCGTACTTCTCCAGAAACTCTGCATGTAGTTTACAGGCTATGACTTCCTCATAGGCCGTTTCTGGTTTTTCGTAGATTTTTCTGCTCAGTTCATCCAGTTCCAGTCCAACCTGTTCTATAGTCTTTAAAATAATCTCTTTCATCTAACTTTTCCTTCCATTATGAATTCAATTCTCTTCTTTTATATACATATTCCCGTCTCAGTTCTTCCTTGACAGCTTTTGCCGTATCGCTGGCCTGTCTGCGATAAATTCCGTGATATAAGATCACACACAGCAGGGACAATACTGCCATAGAAAGATACATGCCGCGATAGCCTGTAAAGCGGAGAAGATAACCCAGCAGCAACGGTCCAACACCCACCGCCAGATCCAAACAGATATAAAAAGTAGAATTGACCAGGGCCAGATGTTTCCCTTTTACCGCTTCCACAGCTGCCGCCAGTCCCGCTGATTGAGTAACGCCTACGCCAAATCCCAGAAAAGCCGCCGCGATGAGCAGCAGCACGGCTGAGTCCGTGCGGCTCAGGACCAGCATACCTGCGGCAAATCCCAACATGCCAGGCATCAGGGCGTACCACTGGCCTTTCTTGTCGAATATTTTTCCGGTGAAGGGTCTGGTAACCAGCATTGCCAGCGCATAAACGGAAAAGAAATACTGTGCCGCCGTTTCTTGCTGGATTTCTGCTGCGAAAGACATGAGGAAGGACAAAATACTGGAGTAACCGAAATAAATCAGCGCACACACAATACTGATCGGCAGAGCCCCTTTCGCCAAAAATCTACTGGCTGCAGGCACCTCTTTTCCATCGTCCTCACAGACGGGGGCAGTCTTTTCGTACACCCTGAAATTGAGAAGAAACACGCTGATCAAAGCGATCACCGCTGCAAAAGTACATACGAAAAAGATCACGTCGTAACCGCCGTGCTGATGAAAGAACACTGCACAGAAAGGTCCGACCGCGGCACCGAGTGTATTGCTCAACATATAATAACCGATGCCCTCTCCCCGTTTGCTTTCCGGTACAGTTTCCGTCACTACTGTTCCCAAAGCAGTAGCCAAAAGCCCATATGCCGCACCGTGTATGAGACGAATGGCAAAAAGGATGGCAATTTGATCGACAATCATGTATACGCCAGACATGGCAAAAACCAGGACCGCACCGATCAGCACTAGCCGTTTATGACCAATCTGCTCCAATCGGCTGCCTGCAAAAAGCCTAGCGGCCAGGGTTCCGATGACAAAGATACTGGCGGACAGACCTGCAACGCCTGACCCCGCCCCATAGGTTTCTATGGTATACTGGGTCATCACCGTAATCAGCAGATAGTAGTTCAACATCAGTAAAAAGTTCACAAACGTGCAAAGTACAAAGTTTTTGGTCCATAATTTCGCTGGCTCCATAAAGATTCATCCTCCTCATCTCTTTCTTGTATACATTGTACCATTGACAGAATCATAAAAAAAATATATAATCCGTCATAGATTCATGCCTTAGAAGGCATAGATATAGGAGAATATATGCCATGGAATTGTTACAACTGCAATATTTTCAAGCTGTAGCCCGCACAGGGAACATTACCCAGGCCGCAAAGGAGCTTTATATCTCTCAGCCCTGCCTCAGCCGCTCCATTTCCCGCCTGGAACAGAGTCTGGGCGTTGCCCTCTTTGATCGCAAGGGGCGCAACATCGTCCTCAATCAATATGGAAAGGCTTTTCTAAAGCGCGTCAATGCCTCTCTGAAAGAGCTGTCTGACGGGCAGCAAGAGCTCTACGACATGAGTGAACAATTTAGTGAAACCGTCTCTGTCGGTGCAGTGACCCTGCGCTTTCTACCTCGTCTGTTCAATCAGTTTCTGCATCAGAACGGACATGTAAAATTTCGCCTGATCAATGCAAAACCCCAGGAAGAAATCGAAAGAGATCTGCAGGACGGCGCCATCGACGTCGCCTTCACTTTCGCTCCCATTTCGGCAGAAGACATCACCTGTACCCTGCTGACAGAAGAGGAAATACTTCTCGCTGTGCCAGAGACCCATCCTCTGGCGAAAAAAGGGGCAGTTGACTTGGCTCATATCGCTGACGAGCCGTATATCAATTTGATCGACGACCACGATTTCTCTGACCTAAGCAAATCGCTGTGCAAACAAGCTGGCTTTACACCGAAGATCCGTTTTGAAAGCCCCACTGCGGATTTCATCGCCAGCCTGGTATCAGAAGGTTTCGGCTGTGCGCTTTTTCCTGAAAGCTGGAAAAGCACCGTAAAGCTGACAGGCATTTCCTTTCTTCATCTTACGTCGCCACACTGCCGTCGCTTCATTTATCTATCTAGTCACAAATATAATCATCAGTCTTTGGCATCGATTCAATTTATTGACTTCGTCTCAAGATTTTTTTCATGACGAAAAAACTGCCTGGGCAAGGCAGCTTTCTCAAATGATTTGTATGTAATTTTGTTATGGGTAACTAGTTTTCAATATATCCTAAGATATCGCCTGCTTGAAACACGCACTCGTCATCGATGACTTTCTCCACCAGCTTTCCGCTGCAGGGCGCCGTGATTTCTACAGTTTTTTTGTCGGCTTCTCCTTCGCAGATTACGGTTCCTTTTTCAAAGGTCTCCCCGATCTCCGTAAGCCATGTCAATGTTCCTTTCTTTGCCGCCAGATCAACAGGCTGCTTCATACATTCGCAGTTGCGCCAAGGCATCGGCTTTGGCATAATCTGATCTGGCACAATTATCGGCTGTTTCATGAATCAAGCACCTCCTTTACGCCTCTTTGTAAAATGGACATTCCGCTTCCAGGCAAGTCGCATTTTTTATATGGTAATTACACTCTATTTCATCATTGACAGCAAAATGCAGCCCGCACTTTTCGTTGATATAAGGCACGCCTTCTGCAGCGGCCAGGAATGTGGTGCGTTTACAGCATCTAGGGCCAGGATACTGTGAAATTTTGATCAGGCACTTTCCCGTCGCTTCGTTGGCCCATTGCCAATTCTCTACAGCCATCGGCGTCGCGCCTGTTAAGACGCTGATGAAAATGCCGACACCTACTGCGCTGCCACAGGTTCCGCAATTACCACAAAAGCCGCCCGGTACCGTCTTTGCACGTTCTTCTGCCGTTTCCAGCCATTGGCTCAATTCGCTTTCGTCGGCGCCTTTTTCTATGGCCGCTAAGGTCAGAAGTCCTGCCGGCATGATAAAATGGTGATAGGGATAGTGCATCGGTACGCCTTCAATATCCATCAGCCTTTTCATCACTTCATCGACCTTCATGGCGGTGCCGTCCCTATATTGCGCTAGACAGGCTTCTTTCATTTTTTCAATCACTTCTTGCTTCCATTCAATTTTTTTCATGTTCTAAACGTCTCCCTGTCATAAAATCTAAAATGAATTCTTTATCTTCCACTGCAAAGAACTTGCAGAGATCAATTGCGCCTAAGGCTGCTGCTAAACTGCCGCGATCAAAAGGGACATCCGTAAGGCACGTCGTAATTTCGTCAAAGTCATATTGATTGATAAAATCGCCGGAAAAGGTACAGGCTTTCACCCGTCCCTTTGCCAAATCCAAGGTCAAATGAACTGTCCCAATGGGAAATCGGCAAGAATTGACTACTTTGCCGGCCGGATTCCTGCCGTAGTTCCACTGCCAGGATTGATAGCGATCTCTCATCAGCTTCTCAGTCTCTTCCTTCTCCTGTGCTGTCGTCACAGCGTCAAATTCACAGCGTTCTGACAGATAGTTCGCCCAGGTCTCAAAGAATCCATCGCCGCTCATTGACTGCAGCTGCGGCGCCAGGTCTTTCAGATTAGCGACTCTTGATCTGACAGACGCAATGCCCTTTGCGGCAAACTTTGCTGCCGCAGGGGTCAACACTTCTTCCATGACCTGAAGGTCGCAGTCAAAAAGGACACAGCAGTGGAAAATACCGCCGCCCTTTCGCTCTGTCATGGCTGTACCCGCTATCTTTACCATGCTACCGTCGGGTGACTGTACACAGATATCATTACGCCCCGATAACTGTGCATCAACGCCCAGACTTGCTAGAAAGTCTATGACCATGAGACAGCCTCTCACCGCTTTCTCTTCAAAATTCTCACTGTTAAACAGAAAGGAAACGTTTATATTGCCAAGGTCTTGAAAAACTGCCCCTCCGCCAGTGAGTCTTCTGACCACAGTAACGCCATGGTTCTTTACTGCTTTTTCATCTATCTCAGCCAGTGTGTTCTGATGACGGCCGATAATCACCGAAGAACGGTTTCTCCAAAGATAAACCGTTTCCCCGCTGGCTTGATTCAGCAGCGTCTCTTCCCTGGCCAGATTATGGCGGGGATCTGTATTTCTCTCGATCATCAATCGCATAACAGTTTCACCGCCTCTTTCAGCATTTCACCCATCGTCGGGTGCGGAAATACCAACCTGACAAAATCTTCCGCCTTCATCTCCTGCGCAACGGCAATCTGCCCAATCTGAATCATCTCTGCCGCTTGGGCGCCTGCGATGTGAAACCCTTTCAGCACGTGGCTCTGTTCATCCATGACAGCTTTGACAAAACCGCCCTCCATATTGCTGACCATTGCTGCCGCGTGCTGATCCGTTCCATAGTAACTCTCTCTGAGACCCTCTCGGTACAAATCCCCTGCAGAAGCAGCCTGAAAAGGTGTAAAAATGCACTTCGCCGTTTTCACTTCTTCTCTTTCATTTTGATATAGAATCCGACTGGCGACCTGACTGCCTTCTTCCATAGCTGCGTCTGCAGCCATGCATTTTCCAGTCGCATCGCCTATTATATATATCCAATCCGTATTTTGCAGATCTATATTTTCCGCTGTCACTTTCGGCAGCAGCGGCCTATGTCCAGTACAAAAGACTGCATTGTTAAAATCGGCTTTCTCAGTGCCAGTTTCGATTTCAATTCCGTTTTTTGTCAGGTACGCTGCCAAAGCACGGCTGATATCTGGATCCCATCCCGGCAAAATGCGTGCTTCTTTCTCCACTAAGGTTACCTTCACATCCAGCGCAGAAAGTATGACGGCCAATTCTACACCCAGAACACCTGCTCCGATAATAGAAATGGTCGCGGGAAGTTCTCGCAGTTCCAGAAGCTGTGTAACGGCAAACAGATTCGCGCAGTGGATATCTTTTGGAACGACTGGTTCTGATCCGGTGGCTGCGATTAGAACGTCACAGGTCAAAAGTTCTCCCTCTGCCGTCTTCACCTTCTTTTCTCCAACAAGGGAAGCCGACGTCCAGAGGATCTTCACTCCCATCTTTCTTAAAACATATTCCGCGCCAAAACCCAGCTGGCTGATCTTGCTTTCGCAGGCACGACGCAGGGTAAGCGGATCGAGCTTAAGGTTGATGCCCATCGACTCCAAATACTGCTTTGCTTTAATCGCTTCCAAATATGTTTTCGTCGGGACACAGCCGTCATTGACACAGGTGCCTCCAAGCTGGTTTCTTTCTATGAGTGTGGTCTCCATCCCTGCCTTACTGCAGCTGACTGCCGCTTGATATCCGGCCGGACCTCCTCCAATTATGATGACTTTCTTTTTCATTTTCATTTTCTCATCCAAATCTATCAAATCTACCATTAGATATAGTCTAGTATATATATTACCACTTCAGCCTTCTTACCGCTACAATATTCTTTATATAAACTGGTAGAAAAATTAGAATCTCTTAAGCTGACAAAAGTGATTTTTATGCTACTGGATTTAACTGCGCCTTTCCGTTACGCACTTCCTTTGCCAGCCCGCCATTCTGCGTAACAGAACTGCTTAGGGCTGGGGCCGGTTACGCAAGGTGGCACAAATTTTTCCGGCAGAATCATTTTCCGATAAGGGCATTGGGGCAGTAAGACGCCAGGATGCCAATACGGCAATGGCGCTAGAGTATCATTGTCAATATGCACGGGGCGGCTTCCATGCCTTTGCCGAGGTTTTGCCCAAATACATATTGCAATTTATCCTGGAAATGTTAAAATAAAAGCACGGGAAATTTGTCGAAAAAGAAAGAAAAAGGGAGAAGAGGGGAAAATTGAATCATGAAGAAAACAAAGAAGTTAGCATTCTTTGCTGCAGCAATTGTCATCATATGTCTGGCTTGTTTCTTCGTAGGAAAATCCATTGGCAATTCAGATGGAATTCAGAAGATGTCTGCGGTGGTTCTGGAGAATAGATTGACCGAAATCAATGAACTGGCAAGTGTTACATACTCTTACACCAATATGGCAGAGTTCGAGAACAGCAAGGATTTTTACGGAATGAAAGTTCCGTTCACTACGAAAAGCTTTATTCTCACGTATGACGGCGAGATCAAAGCAGGCGTCGACCTGTCTGACGCAGAGGTTTCTGTCAGGGGAAAAACAGTGACCATTACGCTGCCCGAAGCCAAGATTTTGTCCCACGAGATGAACGAGGACAGCATCGAAATCTTTGACGAGAGCACCAGCATTTTCAATCCGTTCAAAGTAGAAGACTACCAGAGCTTCTGCAGGGATCAGAAGATAGAAATGGAAAAGAAAGCAGAAGAAAAAGGCCTGCTCCAAGAGGCGAGAAAAAAAGCCGCCAAGAGCATCAAGGGCATCTTTGCCCAAGTGCTCGATGACGACTATACCTTAAACGTGAAGTAACTGCTTCAGCAATACAATGGCATGGATATGACGTCCGCCTTCGTCCCGAAAGGCGAAAAGCGTCTCGCCATCGCGTTCATAAACCTGGCACTTTAGGATTTCTCCTAAGGTGCTTTCTTTTTTGTACATGATTTCAAATTCATCAAAGGCGGCGGCCAGATAACGCTCCGGATTCATGGAATCGGCAGCCGCATCCAGATAGTAGAGGTTATTCATATGACGGTTTAAATCAATGGCGCAGCAGGGAACCTTGTATTCAGCCCCATAAGAAGGGGGATACTCTGGTTCTTTCAGTTTCTCCATCTGGTACTCGCCGAAAACAGCTTCATCATAAATACCGTATCCATCCACAATCCACTGAGGAATTTTGACGGCTCCCGACTGCAGATCCGTCAGTACCCATTTGCTGTTTCCGACGGCTATAATCTCTCCTTCTCGATCCACAACCTGATACTGCCGGAACATGTAAAGTTTCTTCATTCCCGCAACCCATGTCCTGATGGTAATGCTCTCTCCATACTCCGGCCGCCTGATTACCTTCGTTTTCCAGTGCATGATTACCCAGGAAAGCCCAGTCTCTCTGATGTTGCCAACACCGCAGCCGACGGTGTCTGAATGGGCAGAACTCACATCCTCAAACATGCCCAGCAGCGCCCTGTTTGTCAGCTTCAGTTGTGAATCAATATCTCTGACGCCTATTTTAAAGTTCTGTTCATAAATCACCTTTCTTTTCCCCCCAATTTTTTCATTACTCTTTAGTGTACCTCAGTCATCACATGTCTTCAATATACATTTTTGCCAAATTGTCTAAAATGCATTCTGAGGTCTCAAAGCAAAACAGCGGAAAGCATCTCTGCCTTCCGCTGTTTTGATACTTAAATTAATCCGATGGATTTGAGGAAATCCTTTGCTACGTCTTCAGGTTCTTTTCCCTCTTCATCGACCTGGTAATTCAACTCCTGCATGATCTCATCTGACAGATAATTGCTCAGCTTGTTGATGCTGACTTCCAGTTCAGGATATTCTTTCAGAGTGTCTTCTCTGATCATCGGCACCGCATAGTACGGTGGGAAGTATCCTTCGTCGTCTGTCAAAGTGACCAGATTGTACTTCTTCAGAAGTCCGTCGGTTGCAAAGGCGTTTACAACGTCAACTTCTCCGTTTTCTAGTGCGGTGAATCTCGGTGAACCGTCGAGTCCCACTGATTCTTTAAACTGAATGCCATATTTTTTCTCAAGACCTGGCAGTCCGTCGTCCGGTCTGTTGAGGAACTCCAGTGTAGCTCCGATCTTTAACTGAGAGTCACACTTTTTGAAGTCTTTGATGCTCTTAAGGCCGTATTTCTTAGCCGTTTCCTGGCTGACCGCCAAAGTATAGGTGTTGTTGAAGCCCGCCTGCTCCAGGAAGAGAATGTTATATTCCTTATCCAGTTCTTCTTTACATTCGTTGTATACGGCCTCCATATCCGGTTTCGCTTCATGCTGCAGAAGGCTGACATAAACAGTTCCTGTATAATCCACATACATGTCGATTTCGCCCTTCTTCATGGCTTCAAAGCAGACCTGGCTGCCGCCTAAGTTCAGCTGTCTGACTACATTGATGTCCGTGTCATGTTCGATAATATCCGCATACATGTTGCAGAGAATCAGCTGCTCTGTAAAGTCTTTGCTGCCTACCGTAATAGTCTTTTCCTCTTGCTTCATGTTGCCGATGACCGTGTTGCCCACCAAAACGACGATCAGAGCACCGGCTACTGCGAGAACGACTTTCTGTCTTCTTCTCTTTCTTTTCAGCTCTTCCTTAGATTTACCAAAGGCTTTCTGCAGGCTGATCGGGGTAACCAGTTTCTCTACCAGACCCATGAGAAAATCCACGACCAATGCCAGAAGACAAGCTGGAATAGCGCCGGCTAAAATCTGCAGATTATTGACGGTTCTAATGCCGGAAAAGACCAGGTATCCCAGGCCGCCAGCACCGATAAAGGCCGCCATGGTCATCAGACCTACTGCGGTAACTGCGGAAATACGCACACCAGCCATGATGACCGGCAGCGCCATAGGCAGCTTCACTTTCTGAAGTACCTGCCACTTTGTAAGTCCGATGCCTTTTGCCGCTTCTACCATTTCCGGGTCGATGCTGGCAATTCCCGTATAGGTGTTTTTGATAATCGGCAGTAAGGAATAAATAATGACCATGACCACTGCCGGCAGCGTTCCGATGCCCAGCAGCGGGATAGCAAGTCCCAGCAGGGCCATGCTCGGTATTGCCTGTACTACGTTAGCTGCGCCGATAATCGGCTTGTCTAACTTTTTAACATAACTGATCAAAATACCTAAAGGCACGCCGATTACAATGGCAAAACCGACAGAAATAGCGGTCATTTCGATGTGTTCAAAGAGAAGGCTGATAATCTGTGAAATGTGTTCGGCTATATATTTTACTAATGCGATCATTTTTCAATCACCATCCCTTCCGTATTGTCGTCGGTCAAGAACTGTTTGCTCAGTGTGGATACCAAATTACTGTTGGTCAGAAGGCCGACCAGTCTCTCCTCTTGGTCGAGAACCGGAATATTGTTGACTTCACTTTCTTCAACCATTTTTAAAACATTGACGATGCTGTCGCCTACGTGGGCCACATAGGCCACGTCGTGCATGATATCCTCTGCAGGCATCAAAGGCCTGGTCGCCTTAAATAGGTCTTTTCTGCCAACGATGCCCCTGAGTTTGTTTTCCTCATCGACTACAAGCAGGGTATCAATGTGATGGTCTCTCATCCTTTTGATGCAGCGATTTCTGATCATATCGCCTTTGCAGGTAATCGGATGAGAAATCATGAAATCTTCTACGCGGATATATTCTGGAGAATCCCAGATACGGTTTGTTCCAACAAAGTTAGAAACAAATTCGTCTACCGGCTTCTTCAAAATCATCTCCGGGGTATCGTACTGCAGAATATGGCCGTCTTTCATAATGCAGATTCTGTCTGCGATTTTGATGGCTTCGTCCATATCGTGGGTTACAAAGACCATGGTCTTTCCCACTTTAGCCTGCAGCTCAATCAGTTCATCCTGCAGACTGCTCCTGGTCACAGGGTCCAAGGCTGAAAACGGTTCGTCCAGGAGGACGATATCCGGATCGTTGGCCAGCGCTCTGATGACGCCGATTCTCTGGCGCTGTCCGCCTGACAGCTCTGTAGGGTAGCGGTCCAAAAACGCTTCCGGGTTCAGGTCCACCATCTTCATCAGTCTGACAGTGTTATCCACTATGGCCTGGGGGTCTTTTTTTTCAAGCCGTTCAATGATTTCGATGTTCTGCCTTACCGTCATGTGGGGGAACAGTCCTCCCTGTTGAATGACATAGCCCATATTTCTGCGCAGTTGCACCTTGTCCATTTCTTCGATATTTTTTCCATCGATAAAAATATTCCCTTTGCTAGGTTGGATAAGTCGATTTATCATTTTCAATGTTGTTGTCTTTCCGCAGCCGCTGGGGCCGATTAAGACAGTCAGTTCTTTATCTTTAATTTCCATTGAAATGTCTGATAGTACGACGTTCCCTTTAAAATCCTTCGTCACGTCACGGAACTGGATCATGTTCTTACCTCCGTTCTTTCAATAAATTTATGTATAAATATACCATGTGCATTCTTTAAATATTTCATCGCAACACATGATTCAATGAACGCTTCCCTGCGGCATCGCCGTAAGATCGTAGAATCATTATACCATGAATATTCCTTTGAAAATACAATCGAAATTCATGATTCAATGAACGCTTCCTTGCAGCAAAGCTGTAGGATCGATGCGTTCATTATACCATGACGATTCCTTTGAAAACTCTATCGAACGTCATGATTCAATGATTCTTTCCCTGCGGCGTCGCCGTAAGGTCATAGAATCATTATACCATGTGCATTCCTTTGGATATTCAATCGCGGCACATGATTCAATGATTCTTTCTTTGCGGCAACGCCGTAAGATCGTAGAATCATTATACCAAAGAATTCTGAATGTTGTCAAATACTGTCGTAAATTAGTTTTAAATGGCAGAAAGGCTCCTGGAATCTGTCATAGTAAAATCCTTTTCATGAGAAATCCCAGTCAACGTTATGACTGGGATTTCTATTATTTTACACCTTTCATCGCTTTTTTATTCGCATACATACATCGGTCTGCTTCTGTAACCAGGGACTCCAAATCTTTACCTGATGGACTCCAGGCGCTGCCCACTGCCACACTGCAGGGAATCAGTTCCCCCTGGTCAAGCTCCTTCAAAGCGCTCAGAACTCTTTTGCGGCACAGTTCGAGTTCTCTCTTCGTGCAATTTGGGGCGATTAATATAAATTCATCGCCGCCGATGCGGTAACACCTTTTACCTCGGCCCGCCGATGTGAAAATTGCTTCTGCCAGATGGCAAAGCAGCCGGTCTCCCTCCGAGTGAAAATAATTGTCGTTGACTTCTTTTAAATTATTCAAGTCGAAGAAAAGAATCCCCGCACATTGCACATTCCGAAACTGGCCTTCCAGGTCGGCAATATATTGATTACGGTTGTATACGCCGGTCAGTTTATCGTGAGAACTTTCGAATTCCAATATCTTGCCGATTTTATCCCGATCACAGACCAAATGCTGCATGACTGCCATTTCCTTGATGGCATCGCGGCCAAGCTCCATCATATCGCCGACTACGTTGACATTGCCCAGGCGATATAAACGGCCGTCGATGGTGACTAGACGATTTTTGATCTTATACCACTGCTTTGACCGTCTGTCATAAAATTCCCAGGAATAGACCGATCCGTTTTCCAGTTCTTCCTCTCGAATAGAGGGACAAAAGTCACAGCGTTCCGATCTGCCTGCCATTGCCTGATAGCAGAGCTGACCGACGATGGATTCCTCTGACTGATTGATAAAATCATTGGCGTAGCAGATTTCCTTTGTCTCTTCATCGATGATATAAATACCTTCTATACATGGAAGGAAAGCGTTCCAAAACTCCATATTCAGTTCCATACCGTCTTCCTCCTTCCCTGGGCAGTATTATTCAATGGTCAGAATATCTGTAAAGCCTGTCACTTCGAAAACTTCCATGACCATGTCATTGACCTTTCGAATAATCATCCTGCCCTGCTTGTTCATCTGTTTCTGTGCTGCCAGAATGACACGCAGACCGGCAGAAGAGAGATAGGCCAGTTCTTCCATATCTATCACCAAGGTTTCAATGCCGTTCAGGCTGGCCTTAAGCTCCGTCTCCAGTTCCGGCGCAGTGTTGGTATCCAATCTGCCATTGAGCGCCAAGGTCAAAGCGCTATTTTCTTTACTTTTCGTGATTTTCATAATTTCCTCCTGCTAATCAGCTTTCTTTTTAATCGTCAATATATTTTTTCCGTCCAAATAATCATAGTAAATTTCATCCATACTCTGCTTTACCATGTAGATGCCTAAACCGCCGATTTTCCGTTCTTCAGCCGAAAGAGTGACATCCGGATCTTCTTTTTTCAGCGGATTGTAGGGTTTTCCCTGATCGATGAACCGGATTGTCACCTGGGGCGGTCTTTCTTCCGTCTCCACTCGTATCGTCACTTCGCCGACATAAGGCCTGTAGGCGTATCTTGCAATATTGACAAACAGCTCCTCGATAGCAATATTGATCTGCACCTGCACCTTTGCAGGAAACTGACTGCGCTCTAAAGTTTCATCAATAAACTCCAGAACTCGGTCTAAACTCTCAGGAACTGCCTGTAATGTCATTTCTGCCATTTTTTCACCTCCTAATGGAGTTGCCCCAATTTACGGAGTAAATTGTTGGAAACTCCTTTTGCTTTAGCACCCCGGTTTTAGCCGGTTTGACGTTTGTTGTAGAATTTTCAGCGCCAGCATCGTGATGTCGTCAAATTGCGGGGCCTGCCCTGCAAACGCATCTACATCCATCTTCACCCTTTCTATCAGTTCTGCTGGAGCGACCTGCTTATTTTCATCGAGGATCCTCTTCAGTCTGTCCTCTCCATATAATTCTTCTCTCAGGTTGGTAGCTTCGGTCACACCGTCGGTATAGAGATAAAGAATGTCTCCAGGATGGAAATCAAAGGTCCCCATGCGGTAATGCATGCCCTCCATACCTGCCAATACAAATCCCGGTCTCATTTTCAAGTAAGCAAACTCGCCGTCTCTGCTGCAGATGACCGGCGGATTATGCCCTGCATTGACGAATTCCATATGTCCAGTGGAAATCTCCAAAATACCCAGCCAGGCGGTGACAAAAAGTCCCTCGTCATTGCTCTCACACAACTGTTCATTGACTTCGTCAAAGACTTCTGCCGCTGATTTTCCAGTCTGCGTCTGATCTTTGATCAGAGTTTTAGCGATGACCATAAACAGGGCTGCCGGCACGCCTTTTCCTGACACATCGGCAATGACTACCGCCAGATGGTCTTCATCCACCAAAAAGAAATCGTAAAAGTCTCCGCCCACTTCTTTGGCCGGCGCCATGGAAGCGGAAAGATCAAATTCTGTTCTGTCAGGAAAGGGTGGAAAAATGCAGGGCAGCATACTGGCCTGTATATGTGTCGCCACATCCAGTTCTGCGCCAATTCGTTCCTTCTCTGCCGTGACCTTTGTCAGATTCTCCATGTAGGTTTCTAAATCAGACACCATCTTCACAAAGGAGCGGGCCAGATTGCCCACCTCCGTTTTTTTCTTGCCGAGAGGTGTGCAGGTTTCAATCACCCTGTCGTGGTTGATTGCCTGCGACCTGTCCTCTGCATAATACCGCGTTACATCGGACAGAGACGCAAGGGGTACGGTGATGTTGGTCTCCATATACCAGAGAAACAGCAGGGAAATCAGGAAAAACAGGTTCAGAGAAATCGCCACATAGCTGTATACTCGGTTCCATAAGTCCACAGCCGCAGCCCCTTGGGCGAAAAAGCCGTGATAAGCGGCATTGCCTGCGATGGCTCCCGCGATGATACCTAAGATGAGAAAAATCAGAATGATCTTTTCATTCATAGACAGAGGGTGCCTGCCCTTTCGTTCTTTCAGCGTCTGACCTGACGGAGACCAGATTGCGGCAGCAAAGAAGAAAAGAAAAGCCGCTGCAGCACAAGGCCAGACAGAAAGTAATCCAGGCCGCAGAGCTTCCGTCAGTGCAAAAGCACACAGCAGGAGAATGCCTGCCCAAGCTGCCAGAAGACCTGTTTGGGAGTGGTTTTTTTCTTTCTGTACGTCAACGGAAATGCCCGTCACCGATACGAGAATAATCACCGGCATGCCTAAAAGAATGCAAAAGTCAAAGTTGTTCAGCAGCAGCACAAAGGTGGTCGATGAAAGAAACTGGGAAATGCCGAATCCCTCCATGAGAAATCCCAGCAGTCCTGCCACCATCAGAGAATCGATGGCAACGATGAACAGATATTTGACCACGTGTCTGGCTGTATCCAGCTTGGGGAAATCCTGTTCCTCCTTTTGCGAGCCCAGGGCATACCACAGTTTAAAAGGAATGTAGCCATACAGAAATTGGGCGGCGAATCCGGTTACACATAACCAGGGAGAATAACCGGATATGATATCAGCCGTCAGATTTCCCAGGGCGGTTCCCAGAGCGCCCCAAACACCGAACAAAAGTCCGAAGGCTGGCGGCAGAGCGCTGGCTGGACGTACTTCCGTAACCGGCATTAAAGAAAACAGTTCTCGAAAAGGCATGGTCACTGCGAAAAAAATGAGACCGCATAGCAACATCCTGATTGCATTTCTATAGATTGTTTTTCTTTCCATAATTTATTCCTCTATAATAGCAGATAAAGTAACAACAGCAGAGACATTCCATTGAAAAAGCCCGCTGCAATTCGGTTTTCCGGCAGCCAGCCCGTCAAAACCCCGGCCGCAATGACAATCATCAACAGGGTGTAGAGAATCATTGCCGGTTTTTTCCACCGCGTAAGTAACTCGTATTTGCTCTCCTCGTTTTCAGCGCATATCAGGTTGACAGAATCAGAGGTCAATACGATGAAGAGCGGCAACCCCAAGGCTACGGAAAAGCCAAAGTTGTTGAAGAGCACATAGGTGTAGATGGTCTCTATCCACGGACCGAAAAAATAATAGAGGCCAAAACCCAGCATGCAGGACGCAGTCAGCGCTGACAAGGCAGATAGGTACACATAGATTCCGATATTCTTCCAGGTATGCACGTTAGGCTCTTCCTTCTTCAGCAGATGCCACAGTTTGAAAGGCAGATAAGCGGCTACGAAGTTAGCAAAAAGTCCCAGGATTGAAGTCAGATTGAAGGTACCGAAGATGTCGGCGATGATGTTTCCGATTCCGCATCCCAGGGCGCCTATAAAACCAAAGCTGAGGCCCGCCAACATGGGCACCGCATTGACCGGTCTGACCTCCGTGAAACCTTCCACTAAAACCATGACCTTGAAGGCCGCGCCCAATACTGCAAAGACCGCCGTGCAGATCAAAAATTGTTTCCACTTTGAAAGTTTCATGCTGCCTGCTCCTTTCTCTTGTCAAGGAAATTCGTTCCCGCCACAATAGCGCCTGCCATGATAAACATAGCGCCCAGCAGAGATTCTAAGTGAAAGACCTCTTTTGCGCCGAAGCTGGCTGGAATCAGCAAAGCTAAAATCAGCGTGACAATCGGTTCCGTAGAAGCAATGATCGTGACACTGACAGGGCTTGTATATCGCTGGGAATACATCAGCATGATGTAAGCATATGCCTTTGCAAAAAAGGCGAGGATGAAAACAGAGGACAGCAATTCTCTCGTATATTCAATACTGGCAAAGGTCTGCGGCTCTTCCATCAGCCACAGCAAAAATCCGATGATTGCTGTAAAGCACATCTGAGTGACCCCTAAAAGCAACGGATCTGTACTCTTGGTAAAATAGTCGGCGGAAATGGTGTAGACAGCCATAAACAAACAAGCGACAATCATATAAAAAGTACCCGTGTTGAGGAATCCTCGCAGTTCAAACCCGCTGGTCAGTGCAAGGCCAAAGAGAATAATAGGAATGCCAAGCATGTTATTTCTCGTGGGATAGCGGTGGAGCATCAGCAAAAGCAAGGGTACAAATAAGATGTTCAGTGAAGAAATGAAGCTTGCGTTAGAAGACGGAAGCTGATCGATGCCTGCCTTTTCTGCTAAGAGATTTCCTGCCATCAGCAGAGACATCAAAAAACCCTGCCCCAATATGCGCAGGTTTAACTTTTTTAATTGTTTTGCGAACACGATGACCAGCACCACACTGGCAGTGCCTGTCGTCAAGGTCAGATAAGCATAGGAAGATAAATCCGGCGGCAGGCTTTTAATAAAAACGTAGGATGCCGCCCAGCAGAGCGTAATGGAAAATAGCACGATGTTGTTTTCTTTTCTCGTCATTACGATTACTCCTTCTCTCCATAGTAATAAACAGACCGGTTCTCGGCGATTTCTAAGAGAATAGAATTCTGATTCAATTTGGACAATACCTCGTCCATAATAGCCTTGATCTGCGAGTCTTTCACATCGTAAAAGGAATAGACCAGGGTATTTTCCTGTGTCAGGGCTCCTGTTTCGTCTACCCAGCCTCCCTTGGCCTCAGAGGAGGTATAACCTTCCACGTGTTTGGTACAGATTCTGTCGACGATTTTCCTAGCCTTGGCTGTGGAAATCAACTGGTTATACGTGTCTTTATCGTTGGTGCCTATATAAAGGGTGTATTTCTGTTTTGTTTCCATATCGTGAAAAACTGCTGTCTCTGCATCCTGGCTTTCACTTCCGGCAAACAGATAAACGGCCAGCCCGCCAGTTGCAGTCAAGTTGATCAGCAGCAAAATGAGGATGATATTCTGCTTGATTTTCTTATCCATGATATTTCTCCTTCGGACCCTGTTTCCTATGTTATATGTCTATATACGTACAGCCGATCAAAACGTCTCAAAGAAATTCAATTTAACATCAGCACAATTTGCAGTACAAAGGTCAGATCCTCTACATAGTAGCGCAGATATCCGTCGTATTTATCTACCACCCGCTGGATACTTCTCATACCGAATCCATGTTGTGCCAGCTCCTTGGTGGATAACAAAACCCCGTTCTTTTCTCTCAGGCAACCGTCAAAACTGTTGCGAACATCGAGAATCAGTTTCTTCTTTTCATAACGCAGCTTTATGCGCAAGTCCCTTTCCGTCTTCGCTTTTTTGCAGCCTTCCACCGCATTTTCCAGGGCGTTGCCCAACAAAACGCTCAAATCCATTTCATCACAGGAAATCCGTTTGGGCAAATCTGCTTCACAGATGTAATGGATGCCCTCTGTTTCAGACAGCCAAGCGTAATAGCTGAGTATGATATTGGCGGTATCATTCCTGCAATAGACCTTTATCTCTTCTACCACATTTTTAAAATTCAGTTCTTTTAAGTATTCTTCAATTTTTTCGTATTGTCTGCTGCGGCAATACTCTGCAATCATGCGGAAATGATGAGACAAATCGTGACGAATGATGCGGGTCTGCTCCAATGTACTCATCATGTTCTGATATTGCAACTCCATCTGTTCCAGTCTCATGCTGTCAATGCGCTGTTCGTTCTGCTGCTGGGCTTCTTCCAGTCCTTTTTCAATCTCCTGGCTCAGATTTAGAATGGTATAGATGACCAAAACAATGGCGCAGTATATGGTGAGAATCAGCAAGACTGCAAATCCATATTCCTTGGGCCGTTCTGTGATGGGCTTGGGATAAGCAAAGAATACGACAAAGAGCAAATAAAATAAGCCTGAGACAACTGCCATCAGGCTCCATCCCTTGCTGACTGAGGCTAATGCTTTTGCAAGAGGTTTTTTGACGTAATACCACATCAGCCAGGCCACTAAAAGCATCAGGCCACAGCGGACAGAGACATGAGCGACCGGCTGCCAGCCGAAGAAAGAATCTACGATGATAAAACCGAGACCATTGATCGAGGTGATAGAAAGGAGCGAAATAAAATAAGTTACAACATATCTGCCGTCTTTATATTTTGCAAACGTCCCAAATACCAAGAAAGTCAGGGGAATCCAAACAGCCAGCATAGAATGATTGGCTGCCATGATTCCCTTGAAATAGGCGATGCCTGCCATAAACAGCGCACAGATTAAGAGAGATAAGACCGCGCTAACCCGATAACTTCTGCTTCTCTGCTTTGGCACATAAACACTGAAAAAAGTAATTAAAACGCATGTAATCATCACGATGTTAATAATAGTAAACTGATCTGCATTTAACATGAGGGACTCCTTTGACTGACTGATGATACGTATACACTGTTAATAGATACGTATCATCAGCTAAATCGTCTCAATGCAGATCAGAACAATTTGGAGAATGAATTCCTTGTCTTCTTTAAAATAAGCCAGATAACCGTTGTATTTATCGACTACTCTCTGCATGCTTTTCATGCCATAGCCGTGAAGATCTTCCTCCTTCGTTGACTGTAAAGTACCGCTGTGTATCCACAGCACGCCGTCAAAAGGGTTGCGGATATCCATAATCAGCTTGTGCTTTTCATATCTGATTTTAGCAGTAATGTATTTTTCTTTTCCCGCTTTTCTGCAGCCCTCTACCGCATTTTCCAGCGCATTACCCAGTAGCACGCTCAATTCCATTTCATTGGGAAGGACGTCTTCTGGCAAATCTGCTTCACAGGCAAAACTGATATTCTCAGACTTTGATAACCAAGCATAGTAACTGAAAATGATGTTTGCCGTGTAGTTCCTACAATAAACTTTCACCTCATCGGTGACGTTTTGAAAGTTCAGCGTTTCTAAATAGACTGGAATTCTCTCGTATTCACCGCGTCTGCAATACTCTGCAATCACCAGGAAATGGTGAGCGAGGTCATGACGGACCACACTGGTCTGTTCCAACGTATCCATCATCGTCTTATACTGCTGCTCCATCTGCTCCAGCTTGATGCTGTCTATGCGCAGTTCATTACGCCTCTGCGCCTCTGCCATTCGTTTTTCATTTTCCTTGCTCATGTTGAGAATCGTGCAGATGACCAGCGCAATGGCACAGTAGATAGTTATGATAAATAAAACAGCAAATCCATATTCTCCTGCCCGTTCTGTAAACGGCTTGGGATAGACAAAAAAAATAATGCTCAATAGAAAAAATAAGATGATGACCACATCCATCAGTTTCCAGCCTTTGTCAACTGATTCCAGCGCTTTTGAAAACGGCTTTTTGATGAATCGCCGCATGACCAGCGTAACAGTAATCATCAGTCCGCACCGGATCAGCAGATGGGCTGTCTGCTGCCAGCCAAAAAAATAATGGACTGCGATAAAGCCCAGACTATTGACTAAAGTAACACTGAGAAGGGATGAAAAGTAGGCGACGATATATTTTTCGATATTATATTTGGAAAAGAAGATAAATAGAAAAAAAGTGGGAACTATCCAGATAACCAGCAGCAGATTATTGGCAGCCATCAGTCCTTTGGCGTAGGTGACATAAGCCATGAAACCCAGATCTGCCGCGATCAGTACAACGCAGGCCGGCTTATAAAGCTTCGTCCCCTCCTTTGGCGCATAAAGGCTGAAAAAAGTCAATAAAAGACAGATGAACATGACGATATTGATGATGGCGTATCTGAGAGGATTTAACATGATCTCTCCTTTCATTATAGGGTAGTCTTGATGACATACTGGTAATAGGCCTCTTTCATAACCTTCATCTCCTGCCTGCGGATGGGCACCTGGGTTCCGTCCTCCATGTGAAACACTTTGTCCACTTTGACCACGTTTTCAAAGTTTACGATGAAACTTTGATGACAGCGGGTAAAACTCCTGCCTTTCAGCTCCTCTTCTACATCGGTAAGCTTAGCGCTGATGCGGTGTACCGCCCCGTCTCGCAGATGAATATAGACGTAGGGCGTCTGACTCTCCAGATAGACAATATCGTTGTAACGAATTCGTTCTTGGGTCGTACCGTTTTTCACCAGCAGGCTTTCTTTCCTATCTGCATGAAAAAAGCGTACAAATCCATCCAATAGTTCCACCAAGGTTTCAGATTCGATAGGCTTTAGAAGATAGCTGTATGCGTGAACGCCGTAACCCGCCAAGGCAAACTCGTCTGTTGTCGTAATCAAAATGATGCTCACGTTCTTATCGTACTGGCGAAGCTGTTCTGCCACTTTCATTCCGTGAGATTTTCTCATAAAAATATCTAAAAAAATCGCATCAAAACAGACGCCGTCTCCGTCAGCGTAATCGTCAAGGAGCACAGTCCCTTCTTCGTATTCAGTTATTTCAATTCTTTCGTTGCGTTTATAAAAATATGCAGTTAAAACCTTTCGGACAAATTCCCGGTCTTCAGCAAAGTCATCACAGATTGCAAACCGTATCATAAAACTCTCCTATTTCAATGATTATCAGTATATTCCATATGGACAGATCATTATCTTATGGGCTTTACGCGATTTAAGATATGTCTGCAGACGCTGTTTTCCAGCATGATCTCATTGGACCTGCGGAAATCTGCATAACGGCAGTACCAGCACTCTTTTACATCATAAGTCGTCGTATCGTCAGCTTCAAAGTATCGACACACATGGTCCGGCATAATAATGGGATATCCATCGCTTGTAATACCAATTATACCACATACTTTTTTCTCTTCCATCCTTCTATCTCCTCTATATTATATCTTCGTAGCATATCCCTTTATCCTGAAGATATTTGAACATTTTTTTCAGCGCCCTCTCGTGTAGTGTCCTGACAGTGCTGCTGTTCTTTCCCAGGCGGCTTCCTATCTCCGTAAAACTGAGACCTTCAAAATATCGAAGATAGATAACTGGGCGTTCTTTCTCGTTGAGGATAGCCATCAAAGCTTCTGTGCTGCCTCTGTATTCTTGTGTATATTCTCGATAGGCGTCTTCAAAAGAGAGAGAGTATTTGACTGAATCGACGTAGTCATCGATATCAGACTCAATCTTCGCTTTTCTGTAATAGTCAATCACTGTATTTCTGGCTATGGTATAAATCCATGTGGAAAATGAGGCTTTCTGTTCGTCAAATTTATCTATGTTTTCCACTACTTTCATAAATACGCTGCTGACTAAGTCGTCGCAGACGGCGTTATTGTTGATCTGATAATATATGTAATTATATATTTTAGGGAAAAACTCTTCGTAAATTTCAATCAGTATTTCTTTCCCGTTCCGTCGTTTTTCCATGCCGTGCCTCCATTCTGTCTCGCCGTATAACATATTTTCATGATAACAAAAATTTTTCCATAATTAGCAAATCGATGATTTCTGTACTTTTTTTCTTGAAATTTGTTATTTCGTCAAAATATGACAAAAGACTTTCCCGGCATTTTCATGTCCTGGAAAGTCTTCAGCGTTTTTTCTTTTCCTTTCGTTCTTCAATGGCCCTCTGCTCCTCTCGGCTGATTCCCGCTGCCGCAATCCGTTCCTCGTATTCCTCTGGAATCTCATGCTCTCGCATCCGCTGATAGCGCAGCAGATCGAGAAGCAGGCTATCTTTGATTTTGCTGTCTCTGGAAAAGTCTTTTCGCACCCATTTTTCCTTCATACCGTCCCTCCTTAATGGTCCTCGCCACAATTTGCAAAGCAAATTGATGGGAGACCTTATGCTTTAGCGCCCCACAAGCGTCTGCGAGTGGTCAGGCGCTAGTCGTATTATGGTCCTATAACGGGTATCAGCTATGTGCCTTACACACATAGCTTTTAAACCCATTATTTTTTTAGTCGTTTCTCGCTTTGCACAGGTGCCAGCCATCCTCTTTCATCAGGTTCGTGCAGGCGCTGCAGGTACCCTTGAATGCAAGGAGCTTTTTGTTATAGAAGTTCGATCCCTCATCATAGTACGGGCAATTCTTTGATGAAGTCAGGGCTGTGGTGATTCTGTGTCCGTTATGAACGGCAGCACCGCCGTCCACACTTTCAAGTTCCATCTCGCTGAGCTCTGTCGGCATTTTCTTTTCTTCCATGTTCAGACCCTCCTTACTCGTTTCTGGCTTCACACAGATGCCAGCCGCTTTCTGTAATCATGTGTACGCAGGCACCGCAGGTCTTGCTGATGCCCATCACTTTTTTGTTGTAGAAGTTGCTGCCGGCTTCATAGTATGGACATCCCTTAGCGGAACTGATACCCGTTATGATCCTGTGTCCGTTATACACGCCGGATCCGCCGTCTACGCTCTGAATTTCTTCTTCTGTCAGTTCTACTGCTTTCTTTTCCTCTGTCATTTCATTTTCCTCCTTTAAATTTACTCTTCACAAGTTCTCGCTGCACACACATGCCACCCTGCATCAGTCATCAGATGCTTGCAGGCGCCGCAAGTCCTGTTGATTGCCAGGACCTGTTCGTTGTAGAAGTTCCTGCCGGCTTCATAGTGCGGGCAGCTCTTCGCGCTGGTGATTCCCGAGGTAATCATGCGCCCGCAGAAAAAACCCATTTTTCCGCCGTCTACACTCTCAATTTCCTCATCTGTCAGCTCAGTGACCTTTTTTTCTTTTTCTTCAACCATATTGTTTCCTCCATTGACATCTTCTCGTGAATGCCTTGTATCTATATATACGGACTCTACGGCAAAGTGTCTCAAAAGTTTTTAAATCATCTGCCGCCTTACTAATTCGGCGAATTTCCCGTTCAGCGCAACCAACTGGTCAAAGGTACCGTCTTCGGCGATTTTGCCGTCTTCCAGGTAGATGATGCGGTCGCACTGCTTGATGGTGGACAGCCTGTGGGCGATGACGATTCTGGTGCTCCTGAGACCGCTGAGGGATTCAGACACCTGCTTCTGGGTGATATTGTCGAGAGCACTGGTGGCCTCGTCAAACATGATGATCTTCGGTTTGGGCGCAATGGCCCTGGCAATCATGATCCTCTGCTTCTGGCCGCCGGAAATGCCGCCGCTGCCCTCAGAAATGACGGTATGCATGTTCATCGGCATCCGCTGAATGTCCTCTGCGATTCCCGCCATCCTTGCCGCCTCCCAGGCGTCTTCAAGATCCAGCCATGGAGCCGAAACCACGATGTTGGAATAGATGTCTCCCGCAAAGAGGGAGCTGTTCTGCATGACGACACCGATATTGCGGCGGACCGATTTCACGTCCAGGGAGTCGAGGTCTTTGCCGTCAAAATAGACCGATCCCGTCTGCGGCTTTTCAAAACCCAGCAGAATCCGCATCAGCGTGGACTTGCCGCAGCCGGTTTTGCCGACGATTGCCACATACTGGTTGGGCCTGATCTTCAGGGACAGGTTATCGATGATCTTCGGTCCATCAGGAGAATATTGAAAGGAGATGTTGCTCAGCTCAATGGAACCATTCAGCTTGGTCACTGCCTTTTTGTTCTCCTCCACCTCGGGCATGGTCTTCATGATCGGTTCCACCATCTCCATGGCAGGCTTGATGTCGGAGATCACGTTGGTAATGCTGGACAGGCCCATGATGGCCGTGCTTACCAGGCCGTAAGACGTGGTGAAGGCCATGTAGTCAGCCGCAGAAACCCCTGTCACCGCCGCGATATAGTAGAGCACCAGCAGATTGCCGAAGGTGAAGATCACCGTAAATACCGGCGCCAGCCGGATGATTATCGGCGGGTTGTACTCCAGATCCGCACTGGTCTTGTAGGTCTTCGCCCAGCGCCCGAACATTCTCTTCTCCGATCCGGAGAGCTTGATCTTCTGAATGCCGGAAAAGAGGGCAAAAACCATACCGGAAAGCTTGGCGCTGGCGGCCAGTCTCTTCCTAGAATAACCCAGCTGCAGAATACTGCTGACCATGGTATAGACCAGGTTCAACAGCAGGATGGCAACCGCCGCAACTGCCAGCGCCTTGGAATACCTGGTAATCTGCACCACGTAGACGATAGAGAACACTGCGGTCAGACCTGTATTCATGATGGTGTCCTGCAGCATCTTTGTCAGGGTGTCCATGCTCTCCAAACGTTTAGAAAGCTCCCCAGAGGAATAGGACTTGAAAAATCCCGCAGGCAGCAGCAGGAGCCTTGCCATCGAAGCGCTCTTCACCGCGACGCTCAGCTTCTTCTCTATCTTCGTGTCCAGAACCGTATTGCAGATGCCAAACAAATTGTTGGCGACCAGGGACGTCACCACCAGGATTGCCATGGGCAGGACGTAGAAACTGACACCTGCCGGTATGACGCTGGAAAAAATCATCTGGGTCGCGTAAGGCGTAATCAAGCCGATCAGGCTGACCGCCAGGGTCAGCGCTGCCACATAGGCGTAGTCCCAGAAGCTCAAGGATTTTGCCATAAAGACCACCAGGTCTTTGATGTTCAGCGATTTCAGCGGAAAGGCGCGGTAGAAGCAGTAGGCATCCGTTTCAAAGTCCTCCGCCACCTTCTTCGTCACCCGAATCCGCCTGCCTCTTTGCTTGTCAAAATAGCTGTAGCCGCTGGTACGGCTGGGCAGAAGGGCTACCACCGTGCCGTCCTTTTTTGCCGCCAATATGGGATTGATAGAATCCCGGTACCAGGTGTCTGTCAGCTCGACGCGCCTTCTCATAACCCCTATAGGCCGCAGCATGTATTCGATCTGGTCGTTCAGATCTTTGATTTCTTCCGGAACCTCCGCGATTTTTACATGGAGATATTTCAAAATCGCTTCAATGGCGCTCTGGGATTCCTCAATACTGTCTTCCATCTTCTGTCTGCCTGCTGAAGGCATGACCACAGAAGAGAGATCCTGAAAGGCACCCTCAAAGAGCTCATTATCTTTTGCTTTTCTTTCTTCTAGTTGTTCACCAAACCAGCTCATGGTACCCTCCTATTCCGTGGTGATCAGCTGGGTGTAGAGACCGCCCTTTGCCATCAGCTCTTCATGGGTGCCTCTCTCCACAACTTCACCGTAATTCATAACAACGATTTCATCACAGTCCCTGATGGTCGAAAGACGATGGGCCACGATGATACAGGTAATCCCGCGATCCTTGATGGCGTTGATGACCTCGTACTCCGTCTTTGCATCCAGGGCGCTGGTCGCTTCGTCCATGATGACAATGCTGGGATCCTGCGCCAGTACGCGGGCGATTTCCAATCTCTGCCGCTGGCCGCCGGAGAAGTTCTTTCCGCCCTCGGTCAGCTTACAGTCGTAGCCTTCACGGAGCATGATCTCCTCGTGCATGCTGGCGTCTTTTGCGGCCATGATCATCTCAAAGTCTTCGATGGACTGATCCCACATCTTGATGTTGTTCCTGATGGAGTCTTCGAACATGATGATGTCCTGATCCACCACGGCAACCGAGCTGGTGAAGATCATGTGGTTCAGCTCCTCCATGGGTTTTCCGTCGAATTCGATGGTTCCGGACCACGGTTTGTACAGCCCCGAGATCAGCTTGGTCATGGTGGATTTGCCGCAGCCGCTGCCTCCCACAAAGGCCACCTTTGATCCCGGCTTGATGTCGATGCTGAAGTCCTTGATCAGGGCGGGAGCGTTGGTGCTGTAACCAAAGGTCACATCCTTCAGGCGGATATCGCCGCTCAGTTTTTTCGCGCCTGCAAGGGATTCGTTCTCATCTTTGGTGTAATCCACGTCTGCCGGATACTCCATGACGTCCTCTACCCTCTCCATGGAGGCGCGCATCTGCTGCACGGTAGTTCCCACGTTGATCAGTGACAGCGCCGGTGAGAGGAATTCCGCGATAAAGCCCTGAAACGCCATGAGCATGCCGACGGTAAAGTCGCCGTTGATGATCAACAGGGCGCCGATGAGCAGCACCGAACTGTTGGCAAGGGAGGTCAGGAACTGGGGAATGCTGTTCATGTAGATATTGGTCTTCAGCACCCTGTTGTTTTCCACTGATTCTCTGGCGATAAAGCCGGACCATCTTTCAAAGAAGCCGCTTTCGGCTCCGGCGGCTTTGATGGTCTCAATCATCTCGATACCGGAAGTGGTGGTGCTGTCCACCTTGCCCCGCTCGCGCATGGCCACACGGCTGATGTTCATGATTTTGTTGGATATGTAGCCTGCGGAAAAGAGGTTGATTGCCACAGTGACCAGACCCACCGCTGTCAAAATCACGCTGTACTTGAGCATGATGGTCAGATAGAGAACCAGGGTCAGAAGATCCAGGCCGGCCGGTGCCAGTTCACCCACCAAAGTATTGGTGATAGACTGATTCAGACCCTGCCTTCCCACCAGATCGCCCGCGTTCCTCTGGGAAAAGAAATGCATGGGCAGCCTGAGTACGTGCCACATAAACTCTGAGTTGGCCGAGACGGCAAACTTGCCCTGTATCTTCCGTAGATAAACCGCCTGCAGATAATTGATGACGATGCTGAAGGCCAGGACGATTGCCATGATTCCGATGAATGGCATCAGCCAGTCTGACTGTCCCTTGGTCAGGATGCTGTCCATAAAGACCTTGGAGAATAGCGGCTGTACGATGCCGACTACCGTGACAAATACCGTGGTAATGAAGACGAAGATGATGGCAGACCTGGTTCCCCGCAGCCGTTTTTTTGCAAAGTTCATCACGCTGTGCTTTTCTCCGCCAGCCTCAAAGTCATCGTTCTTCTCAAACATGATCACAACGCCGGTAAATGCCTGGTCAAATTCCTTCATGGAAACTGTCACCCGCCCTCTGGCCGGGTCGTTGATGACGGCGCCTTTTTTCGTGAAGCCGCACAGGACGACAAAGTGATTGAAATTCCAATGGATGATTGCCGGAAAGGAAATATCCTGCACCATGTCCAGCTCGTAGCGGAAGGCTTTCGCTGACAGACCGTAAGCGGCAGCCGCCGATTTGATGGCTTTGACACTGGTGCCGTCCCTGGAAACACCGCAGGCCATGCGAACCTTTTCCAGCGGCTCGATCCGTCCGTGATAAGCCAGTATCATGGCTAGAGACGCAGCCCCGCATTCCAAGGCTTCCATCTGCATGACAACTGGCACTTTGATTGGTTTCGCCATGATATCCCTCCTACTCTAAGATCAGTTCGATCGGTTTCTGATTTTTGACGACGGCGAGCGCCGTACCAGTGGAACCTTTTTTGACGGTGACATCTTTGCCCTTGCTGCTGGACCAGGCGATACCGCTGGCAGTTTCTTTGTCCGCATCAAAGGAAATAATCACCAGAATGCCTACTGAGTCCGGCATCAGATAACCGGCCAATTCTTTGTTCTTGACCAGGCTGATGACCTCCTCTTCGGATACGGGGAATTCTCCGATGCGCTCGATCCTGCCCTTCATGTATCCGTAGGTTTCTCGGTCGGCCGTACTTGGGGAAACCTGCACTTCCATTCCCGTCTTCAGTTCCGCTGCAGTTTCTACAGATACCACTGCGGCCATTTTGTCACAGCGGCCTTGTTCCTCACTGGCATAAAACGCCCCCGATAAATTTTCCGTAAGGGGGATGTTTCCCATAAGGCCCCAAGCCAGTCCTCCCAGCAGCAACAGTCCTAAAGCCGCCAGCATGATGACGACGCTGGGATTGATGACCTTGATATAATCGTTCATCTTTTCTGGAGAAGAGATCCGCTCCAGGTTTGACTTTCTAAATACTTCTTTGTTTTCCATGCCTTCCTCCTATCGTAGTCTGCGACCTTTGGGCAGACTGATTTACTTCGCCTATACCTTTTGTATACGGCGCGGGGAGGCAAAACGTCTCAAAAAAGTAAAAAACGTGGAAATGACGGAATCAAAGATTCCTATTTCCACATGTCGCCCACA
>ERZ791934.803-NODE-803-length-37944-cov-65.350656_pt1 | contig 37944 bp, 34 predicted proteins | sample MGYA00510125_ERZ791934 | MGnify/ENA primary metagenome ERZ791934 (study PRJEB30046, sample SAMN00993240) | human gut metagenome | study: EMG produced TPA metagenomics assembly of the A metagenome-wide association study of gut microbiota in type 2...
AATATAGAAAACATGAAGAGTAGATTAAGATTCCCAGAGAAGGCAGAAGAAGTGAAAGAGGTTAATCCTAATGTAGTTGTGGAGGGTCCTAACTCATTAAGAGACTTGATGGTATTTGATGCAGTGAGCAGATATAAGTCTGTAGCTAGGCAGATGAGAAGAAACAAGGTTACTCAGTTTGGTACTATGATACCTAAGAGACCCTTCAATAATAGAGGTAACACTTCTACAAGAGGTGTTCACAGTAGGGTGAATAATGAATATAAGAAAGAGATTTATGGAAGAATTAAAGCAGGACTATAATGCTGAACCAGTAGAATACTGCACTCACTGTTTATCCCTTGCAATAAGAGATGTCAATGGACAACCCTATTGTGATAAGTGTGGCTGCACTACAACAGCTAAGACAGACATACATACTTGGGAGAAGATGTATGGTCATATGTATGGTGGTAAATATATAAACAAGAAATAATGGAGAAGGTAATGAAGGAAGAGGCCTGTGCTGGAAAGGAATTTAGCACAGATGAATTGAAGGGTATGTTACATCAGACAAGTGAACAAGCAAGAAGCCTGTTTGATGAGAACAAGAAGCTCAGAAAGGTAGTTGAAGAGATGAACATGACTAATCTGTTCAAGAGATTAGACTACTTGTTTGCAGTGGTAAACAGCACAAGTGAAGCATTCTCAGCAGACTTCAAGAAGCAGTGTGCAGATGAGATTCAGAACATGATGTTTGCACCAGAACCAGAAGAAGAGAAAGAATAAGGAGGATACTATGGAAGTGGCAGCTAATAATGTAATTAGGATACCTACTTCACTTCAGATGTTCTTTAGATACTGGTATGAGTTCCTCAAACCATTCCATAAGTTAACTGACAGAGAGATAGATGTAATCACAGCATTCACCTATAAGAGGCATCAACTGAGTAAGGTCATATCAGACCAAGAGATACTTGATAAGGTGCTTATGTCAGAAGACACTAAGAAGAAGATAAGAGAAGAGTGTGATATAACACTGGCTTACTTTCAGGTCATTATGGGCAAGTTGAGAAGGAATAAGGTCATTATTGATAATAGGATTAACCCTAGGTTCATTCCTAATATCACAGAGGAGAATGGAGCATTCAAACTAATGCTGTTATTTGATATAAAATGACCTACCAAGATGCATTGAAGCAGGTGGCTGATGATACTGGCATACCACTTGAAGTAGTTAAAAGAGCATATGAGTCTTACTGGTTATTCATCAGGGAGACTATAACAGACCTTCCTCTTAAAGAGGAACTGAGTGAAGAAGAGTTTAGTAAGTTAAAGACTAACTTTAATATCCCATCACTAGGCAAGTTAACTTGTACTTATGATAGGATGCAGGGAGTAAGGAAGAGATTTGAATACATAAGGAAGTTAAGAGATGATAGTAGTAAAGAAGATTAGACCAATGTTCACAGATGTGTATACAACTGCTGAGATGTTGGAAGAGAAAGATATGTATACCAGTAGTGGTTTGATTGACCCTACTAAGCAAAGAAGAACTATTAGAGAGTTCCAAAGAGTTATAGCTGTAGGACCTCATGTGAATGGTATCAATGTGGGTGATTTAGTATGTGTGAATCCAACTAGATTTGGTAAGCCATATCAGAAAAAGAACTCAATTGGTGCAGCTACAGAAGAGTATGAGACTATGATTTCATATCAGTTTGATTTCATTGAGATTGATGGTCAACCAGTCCTTAAACTACAAGACAGAGATGTTAGTTATGTAGTTGAAGAGTATGAGGAAGTAGAGGACTTTAACCCCACTCCCACCATTGTAACTGAGGAACAGTTAAAAGGTAAACCAAGCATTGAATTGAATTAATAATGGAGCCTGCTTGCAGAGATGTAGGCAGGCTTTTTAGTTATATACATATGAGATTATTAAAGTTTGAATCATATACACTGACAGTAGAGCCTGAGGCACTATTGATAAAGTCTATCAAGACTCTTTGGAATAGAGACAAGACTAGAAGTAAGGACAAAGCTCTTATGGAACTAGGTTATATCTACTTCATGGTAGACCCTAGAAGTACCTACTCTTATATAGCTGATCCAGACACAAGAGCAGCCAAGATCATTGATGAAGAAGGACTGCCTAAAGGATGGAAGCCTGATAAGATAGTACTTGAAGCAATGAAGTCTTATGGTGATTCAGTTGTAACCACATCATCAGAGCTTCTTGAAGATACTAAGGCAGCAGTTGCTAAACTAAGAAAGTACTTGAGGGAGTTTGATTTTGATGCTAAAGATGATAAGGGTAAGCCTTTATACCCAATTAACACCTTCACCTCTGCTGTTAAGCAGGTCCCTGAGCTAGCAGAGAACTTAATGAAGGCAGAGAAGGCTGTAGCACAGGAGATAGTTGAGAATAGTAAAATGAGAGGTCAAAGAGAGAAGAACATACTGGAGGATGGAGTAATATGAGTACAATAAGTCTATATCAGAAGCTTAAGCAAAAGCTTGGCAGTTGGAAAAAGAAGCACATTAAGCCTGAGGGTTGTGAGTTCTATATTAATATCAAAGAGTCAATTACTGGAAGTCAGTTCTATTTTGAAGGGCAATATCGCATTCAGGTTGAAGTAAGTTATATTGGTATTAAGGGTGTTTCAACCTTCTTTTATATGCAGTATAAAATACCTCTGTATACAGCAAGTGAGGCAACTTATATTACACTTGGGGATATGGTGCTCAAAGAGCTTGACAATTTGCTTAAGAATGGCAAGTTAGACAAGGTGAAAGATGGAACATTTAATGGTTGGAACACATGAGAATAGAGGATGCAGTTAATGCTTTGAACCAGTATATAAGCAAGGTTAGAAAAGAGAAAGACCTTAATGTTAATAGCTTTCTGGTGGTAAGAAGATGGGTCTCTCAGGCTGAGACTGGTTTCAAAGCATATAAAACAGCTCATGTTGAAATTAACTTGGTGGGTACTGACAGACCTCAGAAGGTAATAGAGGTAGTTTATACTGGGAGAATTGTTTCAACAGAGGAAGAGATAGTGGTTAAGCATATTGAGATGACTGCTCTGACTAAAATCTATGAGGTCATTCAGACAGACATATTCAATCAATTAGTGGAGGGTACATATGAAAGTATTATACCAGACAAATGAATTTCAAACACCTATTACAGATGAACTATTAGAGGCATATCCTAAAGAGGTTAGAGATGAGTTCTTTGATGTGATAAACAATGTTGAGTTTATTAAGAGGCTAATCTCACCTAACAGACTAAGAGCTAGAGACTTACCTAGAGATGAATCTGGTAAGATAATTGTAGATGTCATGAATCCTCATATACTTGAGGACATGGACTACTTCAGGCAGACAGGTCTGTACTTTCAGAAGTATGGCAGATTCACTGGCTTAAGACCTAATGGTAACCCTAATTCTGAGTACATGAAGTGGCTTAGAATGGAGACACACAGATGCTGGTATGGCATGGTAAGACCAGAAGATGGTGAATGGGTAACAGGTGAGATGTATTTCTACCTTAACTTCATGCCTATGGAGCTTACTGAGAAGATTGAAGGGCAGGCTAAGGCTGTAAACAGAAAGACATCTACTCCTAGACCTTGGGAAGGTTCTTATCTGTGGTTCCATTATATACATCAAGCCAGATATGGAGGAATGTATGACTGGGAAGGGGGTCATGATGCATTGCAGATAGCAACCAGAGGTGCTGGTAAGTCATTCTCATGTGCCTCTATGCTTGCCAGACTATTCATATTAGGTGATAATGAGCACTATAATAAGAAGGTGAACTCCTTCATCATGGCATCTAATAAGGATACTTTGAGTAACAAGGATGGTACTCTTAAGAAGTTTGAAGCATGTATAGATGTATGTGCTGAGCATATGCAATGGCCTGCTAGCAGACTATACTCATCTCTGGATAAGATGGTATGGGAAATGGGATACATTGACCCAGAGACTGGTGTAAAGAAGGGTACTAGAAATGGTACTTATGGTATCACTACTAATGATGATGCAGAGAAGGGTAGAGGTAGTAGAGGGGCTAAAATTATCTATGAAGAGATGGGTAGATTCCCTAAATTCCAGACTGTATGGACTGTAAATGAACCTTCTGTAAGAGATGGTAAGGATGTTTGGGGACAGATGATTGGTATTGGTACTGGTGGTTCTGAGGGCTCAAACTTCTATGGTATCTTGCAGATGATTTATAACCCAAAAGGTTATAATGTATATGCTCTGCCTAACCTGTATGACAAGAACACTAATGGTGAAGGTAAGACTATATTCTTCTTTGGAGCATACCTGAATAGAGGTGGATACTATAATAAGGATGGTGTATCAGATGTAGTAGCTACTATACTTGATATCCTCAAAGAGAGGTATGATGTTAAGTATAACTCTACTGACCCTAATAGATTAACTCAGGTAGTTGCTGAAAGACCTCTGACTATCCAAGAGGCTATTATGAGGAAGGAATCTTCTATGTTCCCAGCTGCTCAGTTGAGTGACAGAAAGAATGAGATTGATGCTAATCCTCATATATTTGATGATGTATATACAGGCAGGATGACTATTAAGAATGGTGTACCTGAGTTTGTACCTTCAGATGTCAATATTATCAGAGAGTTCCCACATAAAGATAATAGACTGGATGGAGGTATAGAGATATATCAGTTACCTAAGAAGAATAAAGATGGAGTGGTTCCAGCTAATAGATATATAGCAGGTACTGACCCTGTAGATGATGATGCAGCTAAAGAGTCATTGTCACTTCAGTCTACATTCATATTAGACTTGTGGACTGATGAAATAGTAGCTGAATATACAGGTAGACCTACCTTTGCAGATGATTACTATGAGCAGTTGAGATTACTGCTTATCTATTATAATGCAAAGGATAACTATGAGAATAATAAGAAGGGTCTGTTTGCCTACTTCAATAGAATGAACTCACTAAGTTTGCTTAGTGATACTATTGGTTATCTTAAAGATAAGGAAGTAGTCAAGATGCCTTCTGTAGGTAATCAGAGTAAAGGTTTTGCAGCTAACAAGTTCATTAATGCCTATGCTAGATTGCTATATAGAAGCTGGCTGTTAGCACCAGTGACTCTGGTGAAGGAGATAGATGGGCAGGCTACTGAGATTACCACCACAAGGCTTCATACATTAAAGGCTAGGGCTCTTATACAGGAATCTATTCAATGGGAGTCTATGGGTAACTATGATAGAATATCAGCTATTGGTGCTCTCATGTTGTTAAGAGAGTACATGGTTATACAGTATCAGAATGACTTCAGTGAAGAGAGAACTGAGAGGGTGCAGAAGAGCTATCTAGGTAATGATAAGTACTTTGAAAAGAACTATGAGAAGAGGCTTCAGAAGATGCACAGAAGATATAATCAGTAAATTTAGTAAATAATGTAAGTATGAGTAACTAATTCACTTATGCACTTGTGTAAGTGAATTAATTTACTTACTTTTGCAGTGTTTAAAACATAAGACTATAGAAGAGTATGAATACAGAATATGCTAATTTCCCTAGACAGATGTTGCCATTTAGTCAGAAGACTAAGAAGTGGAGAAAGAACTGTGTTCTATGGGCTAATAATAAGACATTCTTTAATTATAGTCTTGTCAGAAAGTCTGTTATCCATAAGCAGATTAACTACAATCTCCTTAGAGGAAAGCTTAATATGCAGGATATGCAACTAGTATTGAATCCTGATGACTTAGAGGCAGGATATATACCAGATAGAATACAGCACTATCCTATAATGAATAGTAAGCTGAATGTGCTAAGAGGTGAAGAGTCAAAGAGAGTCTTTGATTTCAGAGTAGTTGTAACTAACCCTCTTGCCATCTCTGAAATTGAGAATAACAAGAAGGCAGAGTTATTACAGAGGCTACAGGAAACTATTAGTGATACAGCTCAGAGTGAAGATGAGTTCAATCAGGAACTAGAGAAGATTAATGACTACTATACATATGAGTGGCAGGACCTTAAAGAGATAAGAGCTAATGCTCTGCTTAATCACTACATCAAGGAATATAACATTCCACTGCTGTTTAATGATGGTTTCATGGATGCTATGACTGTAGGTGAAGAACTGTACCAGTGTGATATAGTAGGAGGTGAACCTGTTATTGACAGATTGAATCCACTAAAGGTGAGAATATTCAAGTCTGGCTATAGTAATAAGGCTGAAGATGCAGATATCATCATACTTGAGGATTACTGGTCTCCTGGCAAAGTTATTGATAGTTACTATGATGTACTGACTAAGAAGGACATTGAATATATAGAGTCTCTGCCTGACCATATAGGTCAGAATACAGTAGACAGTATGGGTAATATAGATGAGAGATATGGCTTTGTGAATGCCAGCATGATTGGTGATGAGATCACTACTTCTGATGGATTCTACTTTGACCCTGCTAATCTATTCCCAGACAGTGTAGGTTATTCATTACTGCCTTATGACTTAGCTGGTAACTTAAGAGTACTTAGAATATACTGGAAGTCAAAGAGAAAGATCAAGAAGGTTAAGTCTTATAATCCTGAGACAGGTGAAGAAGAGTTTAACTTCTATCCTGAAGACTATACTATAGATGTAACTAAGGGTGAAGAGGAGTACTCTATGTGGATTAATGAAGCATGGGAAGGTACTATGATTGGTAATGAGATATTTGTTAATATGAGACCAAGACTAGTACAGTATAACAGACTCTCAAACCCATCAAGATGTCACTTTGGTATAGTAGGTTCAGTGTATAACCTTAATCAAGGCAGACCCTTCTCATTAGTAGACATGATGAAGCCTTACAACTATCTGTATGATGTGATTCATGACAGGCTGAATAAGGCTATAGCTAATAACTGGGGCTCACTTGTAAGACTAGATTTAGCTAAGGTTCCATCTACTTGGGATGTTGATAAATGGATGTACTATGCTAAAGTTAATCACATCTTAGTTGAGGATTCTTTTAAAGAAGGTAACTATGGTGCAGCTGCTGGTAAACTAGCTGGAGCTATGAATAATGCTTCTTCTGGTGGTATTTCACTGGACCAAGGTAACTACATACAGCAGTTGACTAACCTGTTAGAGTTCATCAAGATGGAGATGGCTGAGGTTGCAGGTATCACCAAACAAAGAGAAGGTCAAATATCCAACAGAGAAACAGTAGGTGGTGTTGAGAGAGCTACTTTACAGTCTAGTCATATCACTGAATGGCTGTTTATACAGCATGAAGATGTTAAGAAGAGAGTTCTTGAATGCTTCTTGGAGACAGCCAAGATTGCTCTTAAAGGCAGAAGCAAGAAGTTCCAATACATCTTATCAGATACATCTACCAGAATCATGGAAATAGATGGAGATGAGTTCTCAGAAGCTGACTATGGACTAGTGGTAGACAATAGTAATGGTACTCAAGAACTGAATAGTAAGCTTGATACATTAGCACAGGCTGCTCTACAGACTCAGACTCTTTCATTCTCTACTATTACTAAGCTGTATACTTCTTCTTCACTTGCTGAAAAGCAGAGACTGATTGAGAAGGATGAACAGCAGATTAGAGAGAGACAGCAGCAAGCTCAGCAAGAACAGTTAGAAGCTCAACAGAACATAGCTCAGATGCAGGCACAACAGAAGCAGGCAGAGCTACAACAGAAAGAGCAGGCTAACATCAGAGACAATGAGACTAAGATCATTGTAGCTCAAATGGGCAAGTATGCTGGTGAGGAGACTAGTGAGGACATAGAGTTCAGTGAGGAAGCTAAGGCTAATCTGCTTGAGAAGATAAGAGAGTTTGACCTGAAGCTTAACTTAGATAAGCAGAAGCTAAAACTAGATAAGGAGAAGGTTAGAACTGATGCAAGACTCAAAGAGAAACAGATAAATAAGAAACCAAGTAATACTAAATAATATGAAGAGATTTAATGGTATAATTGAATCAGAATTTGCACCTGCATCCACAATGGATATGTGGTTATTTAAGGGGAACCTTAAGTACTTTGGTCCTGAGGGATGGCAGAATGTAGGTTCAAGCAGTGGCTCAAGTGGTCTATCAGCAGAAGATATAGTAAACAATCTAACTGAAGGTGGAGCAACTAAGGTACTATCAGCAGAACAAGGTAAGGTACTGGGGAATGACATAGCAACTCTGAAGACTACTCCAGAGAATATTGTAGGACTGGCAGGACCTAATAAATATGGATTGATTAAGACAGCATCTTCAGACCTGACTGGTCTTCAAGGAGATGCAACACTAGCTGATGTAATACAAGCTGTTAATGACTTGATCAATACACTTAGAGGAATAAATATCCTAGTTTAATATAGAATATGAGAGAATTTACAACTATAGTAGAGTCAGTTGCTGCACCAAGCACTGACAAGTTATGGATTGATAGTGGTGTACTGAAGTACTATGATGGTGCTTCATGGAAAGCATTCACCTCTTCTGGCTGTGGTTGCTCTATTGAAATCAGCAAGCAAAACACATGGATTATTAATGGTGTTGATACTGGGAAGCCTTCAAAAGGAATCAATGGTTACAATGGAGAAGATGGTATCACACCTAAGATTGGTCCTAATGGAAACTGGTGGATATGCAACACAGACACAGGTGTATTAGCATCTGGAGCTAATGGTAAGCCAGGTGAAGCAGGTGAGAATGGTATAACTCCTCACATTGGTAGTAACTATAACTGGTTTATAGCTCAGACTGATACTGGAGTACTTGCCAGAGGTACAAATGGTAAAGATGGAGAACCAGGACCACAAGGTCCTCCAGGAGAGAAAGGTGATCCAGGAGAACAAGGTACACCTGGGGTTGGAGCTAGAACTGTATTTGCTTTCAAAGTAAGTGCAACTATTCCTGCAACACCAACTGGTGGTAGCTGGGACCCTGCAACTGATGTAGTCACTTATCCTGCTGGATGGAGTGGTGATGATACTCAAGAAGGTATTGTCTGGATGTCTCATGCTGTATTCGATATAGATGGTAACTTAGATAAGAGAGGTTGGAGTAAGCCTATCAGAATGACAGGTGAAGATGGAACCAATGGTACTGATGGTACTAGCATTGAGTTCATCTTTAAACTAACCAAGAATACCTATACTGAGCCTACTAAACCTGATAATGACCCTAATACTACAGGCTATATTCCTGAAGGCTGGACAGACCATCCTCAAGGTATTTCTATAGAGATGCAAGCTGAGTGGGTTTGCTCTAGAACTAAAGGTGAAACTGCTTGGAGTGATTGGTATGGACCATCACTTTGGTCTAAGTGGGGAACTGATGGTAGAGATGGTGATGGTGTTGAATACATATATCAAAGAAAGAACAATGCTATACCTCCTGCAAGACCTACTGAAACATCACAGGAACCTGAGTTTTTACCTGAAGGCTGGACTGATAATCCTACTGGTGTAGATTCAAACTACCAATGGGAATGGGTATGTCTCAGAAAGTACAGAGATGGTCTTTGGGGAGAGTTCAGTAACCCTGCTCTTTGGGCTAAGTATGGTGAAGATGGTACTAATGGAGAGAATGGTAACAGTATTAGAGCAATGTATGCTAAGACTGATGGCTCTGATGAAACTCCTCCTGTTGTTGAAGACAACATAAACCCAGGAAGTATATGGGGAACAGCAATGCCTAACTATACTGATAATGAGGCTATCTGGGGTATTCAGGCTACAGTAAGCTATGATAATAAGCTAGTAACTAACTGGCAAGGTCCATACCTGATTACAGGTGTTAATGGTAAGAATGGAACCCCTGTTAACTATAAGACTTATGTATTCAGACAGAGTGATGATAAACCTCTTGGACCTACAAGCAATGACCCTGAGAACCCAGGAAATGGTTGGGTAGATTACCCTAATACCTCTGGTAACTGGTGGCAGTGTATTGGTTCAGTTAATGGTGTTACTGGTTTAGTAACTGAATGGAGTGAAGTATTACCTTTGAATGGTAAGGATGGTACTGCACAAGATGGTAAGTTCACTGAGTTTAGATTTGCAAAGAGCTCTACTGATGATGCTCCAAGCATTAATAAGACTATAAGAACTCCATCAGGCTGGACACTGACATTCCCTACACTGGGAGAAGGTGACATTATGTGGATGACTAAAGCTGTTATTAACCCTGATAATACTCTCTACTCTAATTGGGAAGACCCTGTTAGAATTAGTGGTGAAAGAGGTCCTCAAGGTCATGATGGTCCTGCTGGACAGCCAGGTGCTCCTGGTAGTCAAGGTGTTAGTGGTATCCCAGGTGTATCATATGAACTAAGATATTCATTAGGAGTTGAAGATTCCTATGATGCTACATGGAACACTACAGTAGCTTCTACTAGAAATCCATCTTCTTATGGTTGGTCAACTGAGTTACCTGCTACTACAGAAGTTAAGCCTTACATCTGGATGACACAGGCTAGAATCAAATTAGCTGACAATGATGATACAGTTGGCTCACTTCAAGGAACATGGTCAGAACCATTCAGACTGAGTGGTGTTAATGGACTTGATGGTGCACCTGGACCTGCTGGTAAGAAGGGACAAGTAGTATATCCAATGGGTGTTTACAGTAACACTACATCTTATACTACAACTGACACTAAAGCACCTTATGTATATGATCCAAGTGATGGTAACTTCTATGTACTGAATGCTGAGATGACTTGGTTAGGTACACAGCAAGATAATAGAACTCCTTCACAAGACTTTGCTGCTAATGGTGGTAAGTACTGGCTGAAGTTTGATTCATTTGAAGCTATCTATGCTAAGATAGGTATCATAGCTAATGGTCTTATTGGTAGTGCTGTATTCAATGGTGACTATATGTTCAGTCAACAAGGAGTTGATGCAAGTGGAGCTGCTACTTCAAATTATGAAGAATTTGGTACTGATGCTTTCACTCCTAACTTCCAAGTTAACTTTAATACTGGTGAAATACAGGCTAAGAGAGGTAGTATATCTAGTGGTCTTACTAGTCAATGGACTATGATGCAGATATCCAAGGACTATACTAATAAAACAAATAGTAATAACCATGTGACTGCCACATTTGATATTGACCCTTCTAACCTAGCTACTAACAATCTATTATTAATAGATAACTGGTCAAATGTTAATGAGTCTGGACTTATATGGAGTATAGAAGTGAATCTACCAGTAGACATCTCCTATATAGGATCAATACTCAACATAAATATTGCTATAAATGGTTTACCAAGTGATCTAACATTTGACCAAGTACAGCATAGAATTTCTAGTAAATTCTGGATAAGTGGTGCTGTAGCTGATGCAAATGCAGCATTTGCTTTTGGATATAAAAAGTACTTTAGTGTTTCAACCTTTAACTCACAATCAGTAACATTGATTGCAGAACCTTATGCTTGGAGTGATGGTACTGTAAATCCTCCTACTGTTACTAGATGTATTTGGAGAGTTACATCTCCAGGATTCAAAGGGGGCACTGGTGTAGTGATGGGAGACCCTAATATTTATGCTTAAAAAAAAAGATGAGTGCAGATGTAAAAAACACTTTAGCTGGGGGGGGTCCTATGAGGACTTCAACCCCTCAGACCCATACAATCCTAGTAATTCATTCAAGCCTGCCTTCTGTCTGAACTTCAAGACAGGAGAGGCTTGGTTTGGTGGTGGTAAAACTAAGATAAATGCAGATGGTAGTGGGTATCTAGCTAATGGCAAGATTAACTTTACTGCTGATGGTAGGGCTATTGGAGACTTATTTGATAAGCAGTACCAAATAGGTAGTATCAACATAGACCTCCCTACTGTCCCTGAAGGTAGTATTAAGAATATAATACTTCCATATTATGTTACTCGTTCTATACCTAAACATAATTTCAAGGTTGCAAATCAATCAGATAGTATTATATTCAAGCTAGATGGAGTATCAAGAATGCATACTGGGAACCTCACTATTGAAGGTCTTATAGGCACAGGTCATGGCTATCTTAGAATGACTGGATACTACTCTGGAACTGAAGATGCTACTGGAAACACTGTAACTAACTGGATAGTGGAAGACATTCATTTTGGGGAAGCCACAAGTTATCCATAATAATAAAATAAAGAGAATAATATGTATTTTACACAAGAAGATTATAGAAAGATAGAGAGGTACTTGAAGGCTAAAGCTGTTGCAGACACACAGCTTAATGTAGCTGACATTCCTCTCAATGGTGATGAGACAATAGCTATTGTGCAGAATAACCACAATGTGCAGATGTCTGTCAATAGTATTGTGAGTCAGTTCTTTGGTTTAGGAGTAGCTGACTTCATCAATGTCACTGATAGATATAATGCTTCTTACATAAACATAGGTGAGGCTATTAGTCTGATACCTATCAGAGCTAGAAAGATTGGACAAGTAATTACCTTCCTCAATGAGGCAGGTAATTGGTCCATCTATCAGTTCACTGGTAGAGTGAAGAATCAATGGAATAACCTTACTTTATGGAAAGATTTATTTGAATCTATCATAATTGACTCTATCCTTCCTGATGAAGAAGACCTCACTGGAGTTAGAGAAGGGAGCAATGAGTACTTGAAGTTCAAGAACAAGGAGTATGATACTTCTGAGTTCTCTGGTCTAGGTAGATTCTTTGTTAGAAAGAACATAGTAGAAGGTAAGAACATTCTCACTCAAAGTGTGTTCAGTAAAGCTGATACTATCTACATTATACAGTATGACCATGACTTGAATGGTCAGACTATTACACTGCCTACCAAAAGTGTACTATTCTTTGAGGGGGGTAGTATATCTAATGGTACATTAGTATTCAACCAGACACTTGTAATAACCCCTTCATTCCTCACCAGTGACTCAATCAAGGCTAATATACAAGGTACTTATGCAGCAGGTCAGTCATTATATGATACTGTACTTAACCAAGTTAAGTACTTTAATGGGGATATATGGGTATTACCTGATGGTTATGACATAGAGTATAATAGGAAGGGTACTACTGCACAGAGACCTACCCTAAGTACTACTGAGGCTAGGTTCATATACTTTGATACTGACTTAGGTCAGAATATTGTGTGGGATGGTATTCAGTGGTTAAACCCAGATGGTACTCTGATAGACAAGGTTACTATAGTATAATAAATAAAGTAGTAGTTGATATATAAGTCAGCTACTACTTTTACTTGTATATATGAGATATTTTACTTATATTTGCAACTGATTAAAAATGAAGAACTATGGCAATACAAGATAAGTTCAATAAAGCAAATACTATCTATAAGATTACCAAGGATATAGACTTAGGAGCTACTACTTTAACTATACCAGCTAACTGCACTCTTGACTTTCAAGGAGGATCATTTAGTAATGGTAACTTAGTGTGCAATTTCACTAAGGTTAGTGCTAATTACAGAGTATTTAAAGAGGGATTAACCCTCTCTGGCAGGGTAATAGGTTCTATATCACCTTTGCATTTTGGTGCATATGAGAGTGATAATCCTATTATGAATTACAATTCTATATATATGGCATATGAATATGCTAATATACTACAATGTTCTGTAAGTTGGGAAGGTATATCTGAGATACAAGTAACAGTTCCAGCAGGGGCAAAGTCTATTAAGTTAACAGGGTACAATGACTTTAATGGAGTAACTATTAGAGTTACCAATAACTCCAAAACACTTCCTTTATTTTTAATAAGCAATGCAGCAACAGATACACCTATTACCATCTCAAAAAGCTTATTAGGGGGCTTGGACTACTCCTCAGTGCCAGAACTTCGTGATGGTATGTACCTATTAAAGGTAAAAGATGAGACTATATGGACTGTAAGAAATGATAATGGTACTATATCAGATGTATACAGAGAGGATTTAATCCTTATAAATAATGGACAGGCATATAACAGACCTATATATTCATATGAGTCAGATGTATCCTCCCCATCTTTCACCTATATACCTGTTAACTCTTCTTCCACTGTTGTAAACAACCTGAATATTGTTAGAGAGGAAGCTAGTACATTTGTTACATATGCTATTAGGTGTGAGAATATTAACAATTTGCAGCTGAATAATATAACTGTATACACACCCCCAGGCTCTAGTTTAACAAATGACTTAACCTTCTACATAATGAATTGTTCTATGGTTAAGATGTCCAATATAAGTATTAATGGTTTATATGATGTAACAAGTTATGCATATGGTATATATATGAATAACTGCTACAATATAGTTTTTGATAGAATTAATACTGCTAATGACAGGTGGGGCATATTTGGAACTTACAACTTGAATACTGTGTCTATGTATAATAGCAGTGTAAATAGATTTGATATTCACTGTTATGGCAAAGATATAAGTTTCACTGGTTGTAAGTTTAGAGGGATATATAATCAGATAGGTTGTGTATATGGTAATATATCATTCCTAGATTGTACATTTGAGAACTTCACTCCAATTCAGTATGAGGGATCATTTAATGCATATGTTCCACATGATGTTACATTCACAAATTGTACATTGACAAATCAAGCTGGTTTCAACTATCTGCTTAGGTGTTATAATTTAACAGCAACTGTAAACTCAAGACCAGAACTATCAAAGAAGTGCCTGCCTAATGTTACTGTTAATAATCTGATAGTGAATGGAGAGCCTTCTATATTCTACATATTTTATACATATGAACCCAATATAGTTACTATGGATTACATAGAGCATATTAGGATTGATGGACTCAAACTAGTGAATTGGAATGAAACTGGAATGGACATTGCAATTAGAGATATTAGGACCTATAATACAGTTAACTACTACTTTGCTAACATTGATTTGTTACAAGTTAGTGATGCAGATATAGCATTGGAGCCTGCTAAAAATGTAATTAGCAATCCACTCAATATCACAAAGATGGTGTCCCCCAATGGTGTAGTTAGCACTATTAATGTGAAGAACTCTAGATTTGGATTCCCACTAAGTAGTTCAACTCTATGTAATTTCAACTTTGAGGATTGCACTATTACAAGTATCAAGAATAATAATAGTACTAATCATGGGGTTTTTACTAACTGTAGGTTATATTTGACTAATATATCTGATGACAATTATCAGTTTGCTTATACAAACTCTATATATACTAACTGTCACTTTATAAGATTTAGAACAGCAGATAGATTGAGATTGTATAATATTGGGTATTATAAGTTCATAGGGTGCACTAAGAATACTGGAGCAGACTTACTACTATATCAGGGATTAAATGCACTAGATGAATTAATGGGGATTGAATGTGACATTCCAGTTATTTCAGCACCATTAATATATGATTATACAGCTTATACTAGAGGAACTACTGACAGTAGACCTACATTAGGAGGGTCCTTTGTATGTCAATATTATGACACTACTTTAAAGAAGTACATTTTATGGAATGGTACAAGTTGGGTAAATATAGATGGAACATCATTAACCTAGTAGGATATGAATGATACACAACAATTAATAAAGAAAAGAAGTCAAGGGGTTGGATATATGAATATCTACCCCAAGACTTATATAGAGCTGGTATCAGACAGGCTAACTAACCAGTTGCTTTCTGATATACTTGCTAGATTCAACTTCTTATATCTGGTATATGATGGAGATGCATCTAATACAAGGCTCCAAGTAGAAGCACAGTACAGGAGAAAAGGGCTATGGATAGCTTATGTAAGAACAGATGGCACTCTTATTACTGAGTATTCTATCTCAGATAATATAGATGATGAGACATGGAGTTCTGATACCAACTGGCAGTCATCTACTACAGCTCAGATAGACATCAAATCACTAGAGCCTGAAGACTTAACATTAGAGTTAGAGAAGATTACATTTGCTAATAGAGCCTATGATCCATCTACATACTCAGGTAAGGGTTATACCATTCTGAGAAAGAACATTCAAACAGTTCCTTCAGCTGGTACAGTCAACTTGTTAACACAAGATATGATCAATGACCCTAACACTGTATATGAGATCAGATATGACTTCAATCTTAATGGAGCTACTATTAACATACCAGAAGGTTCTGTTCTTGACTTTAAGGGAGGTAGTCTTGGGAATGGCACTATTATTGGTAGTGCCACAAAACTAAACCTCAAATCAGGCTATCTAATTAACTTGAATCTGAGTGGAAGTTATGATATTGAGTATATATCATATAGATACTTTAAGAATTATTTAGATGATACTGCCTTGGTATCAGCAATGTTTAACCTGTTATTCAATAATGTATCTAAGTCAACTCTAGACCTGGAACCTGATAGACTATATGACATATATAGTGAAACTTTAGTGGGATATGCTGCATCTATCTATGAATACACTAATGTTAGAGACAAGCGCATTAATGGTAATAGTGCTGTATTCAATGACTTGAGAACAAGAGCTCAAATGGGGACTACTAGATATGATGGTATCCTAGGATTGAATAACTCTCATAATATTCAGATTCTGTATTTAAACTATCAAAACTTAAATGAAGATTATGACCTACCAACTCAAATAGGTTATATTGGTAGCTCCTTTATACTGCTAAATTCAGATTGTTCTAATATAGAAGTAGTATCTAATATCATAGGGGCTAGATATGGTATTAAGAGTGGGAGTTATTCACAGTATTGGTTATGTGGTTCTTATGGAATAAAGAACTCAATATTTAATGTAACTGCTTATAAATGTGGCTATCCAGTATCCATTGAAGTTGGTGAAGATTTAGATATAACCATATCTTCTGATACTCACCATAGAGCTGCTTACCTATGTGGTATAAGTAATTCTTCTGTGTATATAGAAGCAAAGGATAACTATATAGCTCCACTACACTGTTTACTATCTGATAGTAGATATTCAGACACTCAAGGTAGTCCTAAATTTAAAGCTTGTTCTGATCTTAATGTTGTTGTTAAAGATAAAGGAACCTCTAACTCATCCTCTGCTGGTGATAGATATTTATGTGGTTTCCAGACTTACAATACATATACAGAAAGAACTAATGCACTAGTTTGGGAGAATATAAATATCACCTGTGTGAAAGAAGTGGAGTCTAACCTAATAGGACTATTCAGTTTCCAAAGAGTAGACAGTAATGAGTCCCCTATGAATATAGCTGATGTGTACAACAATATACACATTAAAGGATTAGATATGAACAGCTCTACTCAGTATGCTGCTAGAATATCTCCATCCTCCTATGCTATATACAATAATGTGGACTTTGAAGTTATAGCTCCTAAACAAAGGGTTATATATGCTAACTATAACAGTATATTCTTTAGGTTAAAGAATAGTGTATTAGCTTCTCTAAACTATGCAGGTAATTTGTTCTTAGACTCATGTACAGTGACTAATGTACTAAAATATAGCAGTCAAGATATTACCACATTTAATACTAAGGTTCTTAATAGTTCTGTTAATATCAATACCTCTAATGCAGATACCTGTGAGGCTGACTTTGGTAGTCTATTAAGTACATCACCTAGTACAACTCCTTTAGGTAACCCAGATAGACCCTCAATAGTTATTGATAGCTCATTAAGGGTTCCAAAGGTATGGAATAAGACTGCTTGGAAAAGGTATGATGGTTTTAATCTATATCCAAGTACAGGAGGTGCATATCCATCCTTAACACAAGGAGAGGATAGGGGTTTTCAATTCTATAATACTGTTGCTGGTAATAGACTAGGTATATGGGATGGATACTATTGGAAACATACTCCATTATATAGAGTAGATAACTTTGTTGGTACTACTGTTGAAAGACCTACAAATGTAAGTTCTGCTAGTGTATTTAATGGAGTGCCTTATTTTGATATAGACCTTAATAGACCTATTTGGTGGAAAGGATCACAATGGATAGATTCTTCTGGTAATCCAGCTGATGCACTAAAGACAGGAACAACTGAACAAAGACCTACTGGAGTACAGATAGGTTTCATATATAAGGACACCACTCTTGATCAGTTAGTAGTGTGGGATGGTATAGAATGGAAGCCATTCTATAGTGGAGTTCCACAATCTGATAGTGAGTTTATAGTAAATGTTTAGACTATGGAAAATATACAAGACACATTTAACAAAGCAGGAGTCATTTATAGAATCTATAATGACATAGACCTAGAAGGGGGGGGGGCAGAGAACTCAGAACTGTATGTTCCTGAGAACTGTACCATAGAGTTCCAAGGTGGTAGAATACTTGGTGGTACTATTGTCCTTAACAACACCCTGATCAGATGTGATATAGATATTTCCACCTTCATAACTGGCAAGATTTGTGGAAGGTTTAGAAGGGGTCAGAGATTCTATAATGCAACTACAGAAGTAACTGAAGTATGGGATGGAACACAGTGGGTTGACCTATGTGGAACACCTATTGAGAATCCTAGATACTTACCCTGCTCTGGTGGAGATAAGACACTTCAAGTAGCTCCTACAGAACTAGATTATACTTCTGATGGAGGTGAAGAAACAATAAAAATTATTACCCAAGAAGATTGGGAAATAACATAAACAAAACCAAGTATTTATTAACTCTAAAAAAAAAAAGTATGGCAAAGCCAGCATGGGTAACCCCCAGTCCTGCCACAGGTAGTGGTAATAGTTCTGTATCTTGTGTAGTACCTGCATACACTGGTAGAACAAACAGAACAGGGACAATAACAGTAACAACAGCAGGAAGTAAAACAGCTACAGTATCTGTAACACAGACAGGTAAAGCACTGTTTGTTACAGCAGGAAGTAACCAAAGTGTAACTGCAACAGCTACAACTGCAACAGTGACTTTCACTACTAATGCTAAAAAGTTCAAGATCACTCCAGCAAGTGGGGCTACTATTAGCTCAGTTAAAGCTAATAGTGCAGCAGTAACAGCATCTTCTGGTATTTACACCCCAGCAGGTGACCCAGGTGGTAGTGCTCAGTATACTGTTGAAGTAGCAGTAACATTCTCTGCTAATACCACAGTATCTAGCAGAACATTCACAGTTAAGTGTGAAGATAGTGCAACTGCATCTATTTCAGGTACAGTAACTATCACTCAAGCAGCTGGAGCATCTACTATCTCAGTTAGCCCAACTACTCTGACATTCAGTGCAGCTGGTGAAACTAAGTCCTTCACTGTGACTTCAAATGATAGCTGGACAGTATCCTAAATCAACATCTTACCCTCTGCCTTGTGTAGGGGGTAAGTAGTTTTTAACCAACAAGCAAAAGAAATAAAATGGAAGATTACATCAGTGTGAGTCCCAAGACTGGGACAGGCAATGGGACAGTCCAAGTAACTGCTAGTCCCAATCCTAGTTTCTCAACTAGACAAACCTCTTTAAATGTAGCTACTCCTAGGGGGGGGGGCTAAGTCAGTAACTGTAGAACAGCTTGGAGTACCATTCTCTATAGACTTAGGTCTGACAACTATACAACATGATCCTGTCACTTCTCCTTTCCAAGCAGGTATATCATTCAATAGAGAAACAGAGATAATAGGTGATTATATCAGACAGAGTGGAACCATCTATGTTCCATCAGATGATGGAGATTTAACTGATGGGGGAATTAACTTATTACCAAGATTAGTTATACTGGGTTCTATCATAAATCCAAGTGGATTAATCCCTGAAATTGAGTATATACTGCAACGCAGTAATGGCAGTATAGTTTATGAGAACATAACAAATATACCTCATAGTGCCACTGTAGGAAACTATGAAGTATACTATAATGGTTCACTTGATACTGTATATATAGAGGATGGAGTTACCCTTGGTGTAACCTTCTACTTAAATGATGCTGACACTAGAACAGTACTCAAGACATACAAGTTGTACATCTATAAATAGACTACATAGATATACCATTAGCAAATGACTTATACTCTTGTATAGGTCATTTCTTTTTTGTATGTTTGCACTAAATTAAAGAGGGGTATGAGGAAGTTAGTTTATATATTAGTGGGAATAAGTATCTTATCTATACTAGGTCTTGTATGGATGAATAAGAGATACCAGAAACTGCATACCAAGTATGAGGTTTCAATAGAAAACATAAAGGCATATGATAGGGAGTTGAGTCTCTCAAATGGGAATAACAGGGTTTATAAACTAACAATAGACCAGTTGAACTACTTTAATGATTCTATACTCAAGAAGATGAATGAAGTAAGGAAGGAACTAGGTATTAAGGATAGCAAGATAAAGCAGATGCAATATCAGCTGACTAATGTGGAGAAAGGGGATAGTGTAGTACTACCTGACACTGTTTTTGTTAATCCAGCATTCAAGTTGGATACAATAATAGGTGATCAGTGGGCTAGTAATCACCTTGTATTGAAGTATCCTAACTATATTAAGAGTACTCCTAAATTCAAACTAGAGAGTTTCTTGTATGTAGATGCTAAGAGAGAGACTATAAACCCACCCAAGAAGTTCTTCCTCTTCAGGTGGTTTCAGAAGAAACACACTGTACTGGATATAACAGTGAAGGAGAATAACCCATATGCTATAACAGAGAAGCAGAAGTTTATAGAAATTATTAAATAGAATAAAGATGGATACAGCACAGATTATTGGGTTAGTGTTAGGTTCCAACTTGGTTAATAGTATAGTTACTTGGATACTATCAAGGAGAAAGAATGAAGCTGAAGTCAATAAGACCAATGCTGAAGTTGATAGTACTCAACTTGATAATCTGACTAAACAGTTAGACTTCTATAAGAAGCTGGTAACTGACTATAAGCACCAACTGGAAGAGTATATACAGATCAGTGAAGAGAATAGACTTGAGCTTCTTAGATTGAGAAGAGTAGTAGGTAACATAGTGGTTGATGCTTGCTTAGCCAAAGGCTGTAGCAAGAGAGTCTATTTAGATGATAAGACAATAGAGGAACTGTTGGGAGGAACAAAAGAAGAAATTAAATCAAAACTAGATAATAATGAGAAGGCTGATAAGTTATAATGTATTTGAAGGAGACCCTAATCTCATTGCAGAGGGTCAGATTCTAGTAATAAGAGACTCTAATGTTGAAGGTAAGATATCAGACATTCAACAAAGAGTAAATAGTAAGTTAGTGTCTATGCTAACTTGCAAAGAGAGCAAAGTATTATTTGCTATTGGTGCTTCACCAGAAGATGCTACTATTACAATCAATGGGCAGAATACTAACATGGTATATGTAAGTCCAGGTGATAAGGTATCTTACAGTGTAGAGAAGACAGGCTACTTCCCACAGTCTGAAACAGACTTAGTGGTTAGTGCAGATACTATCAAGACTATAGTACTACAGATAAGACAAAGCTAATATGAAGCTAAGATTAAAGAGGATATTCAGAGGTGATAAGTACACAATAGGCAAGCTCTATATCAATGAAGTATATGAGTGTGATACTATAGAGGACACTGACAGAATGCTCACATCTGAGATGTCTGTAGATGAGATTGCAGCTAAGAAGGTGTATGGAGAGACAGCTATCCCTACAGGTACTTACAAGGTAGATATGGATACTGTCAGTCCTAAGTTTCAGAACAGAGCATGGGCTAAACCATATAATGGTAAGTTGCCTAGACTGATTGATGTTAAAGGTTATAGTGGAGTGCTTATCCATGTAGGAAACAAACCAGAGGATACATTAGGTTGCATCTTGGTTGGAGAGAACAAAGTAAAGGGGCAGGTTATTAATAGCACAGCTACCTTCTATGAGCTAATGACAGCTCTTCTCAAAGCACATAAAGCTGGAGAGGAAATATGCATTACTATAGAATAGAATGAAGGTTGGGGAGGGAGTTAAGTTTAACTCTGCTCCCCTTTCTTTTGTCAATACTCTAAGTATCTTACTAATACTCAAATGACAGTTAGACTTATAGTATTGCACAATTAGAAAGTTTACTTTATCTTTGCATAGTTTAATAATGGAGGAGAGTTTATATGGAAGGATTAGACATGGATAATATCCTGTCACCAGATGAAGTGGAAACACTGTTTACTGATGACAATACTGAAGAAACACAGGTCACTCCACCTGCATCAGAAGGAGACAATGATAAAGATAAAACTACTGAGGTTCCACCAGTTAACCCTGATGAGTTATTTGATGAGGAACTAGAGAGCGTAGGTAGTGAGAAAGTAGATACACAAGGCAAAGAGAATACCAATCCTGATGAAGGTACTGGTGCTTCTCTCAAAGCTAACTTCTACTCTTCCATTGCCAGTGCTTTGAAGGAGGAAGGTATTCTCTCAGACCTTGATGATGAAACTTTAGGTAAGATTAAAACTCCAGAAGACTTTGCAGAAGCTGTGGATACTTACCTTAAGAATCAACTGGATGAGAGACAAAGAAAGATTGATGAAGCTTTACAAGTAGGTGTTGAACCTGATGAGATCAGACAGTATGAATCAACTATTCAATACTTAGACAGCATCACTGATGAAGCACTTTCAGATGAGTCTGAAAGAGGTATCAATCTAAGAAAGAAGCTTATCTTCCAAGACTTCATTAATAGAGGATTCAGCCAGGAGAGAGCAAAGAGAGAGACTGACAAGTCATTCAATGCTGGTACTGATGTTGAAGATGCTAAAGAAGCACGTATTAGTAATAAGGAGTACTTCAAACAGGAGTATGATGACATTATTAATGAGGCAAAGGAGAAAGAAGAAGCACACAGAAAAGAGTTAGAGAAACAATCAAAGGAGATTAGAAAGTCTATCATTGAGGATAAAGAGATATTCCCAGGACTAGAGCTTGATAAGCCTACCAGAGAGAAGATATATAACTCTGTAAGTAAGCCTGTTTACAAAGACCCTGAGACAGGTGAGTATCTAACTGCTGTTCAGAAGTATCAAAGAGATAACAAAGTTGACTTCACTAAGAAGCTAGGACTATTGTTTACTCTGACTGATGGCTTCACTAACTTAGACAAATTAGTCAAACCAACTGCTAAGAAGCAGGTTAAACAAAGTCTGAGAGAGCTGGAACACACTATCAACACTACTAGAAGGAACACAGATGGAAGTCTGAACTTTATAACAGGTGTTAGTGATGACCCAGATTCTAAAGCTAGTTGGGAACCTGACGTATAAAGATAAAAATAACTGTTAAATGATTAAATTATGGCTGGAAAATTAAGTAAATTCCAAATGATTGGTTTTCAACACTGGAAGGGGTTGACTACTGAGAATCACTTAGGTGCTATCTTCCAAAGAGCACCACAGAAGGCAACTAACTTAATGGTGCAACTGCTAGCTTTTCACAGAGGAAAGACACTTGATACATTCCTGAGTTCATTCCCTACAAAGACATTTGAGGATGATAGTGAATACTACTGGGATGTTATTGGTAGCTCACGCAGAAACATTCCTCTTATTGAAGCTAGAGATGAGAATGGTGTAGTAATCACTGCTGCTTCAGGTAATGTAGGTGTAGGTGGTGCTCCTTTCTATCTAGTGTTCCCAGAAGACTGGTTTGCTGATGGTGAAGTTATTGTAGGTAACTTGAATCAAGTATACCCACAAAGACTGTTAGGAGATGGTAGACCTGAAGGTTCAAACCATGTATATAAGGTAGAACTCATGGGTGGTAACAGCAAGGGTATCCCTGCTGAGAGACTGCTTGCAGGTGAAAGATACTCTGTAGAGTTTGCTCCTGTTGAAAGAGAACTGTCCAGAAAGGTTGGTGACATCAGATTCACTTCTCCTGTTTCTATGAGAAATGAATGGACTACTATCAGAATCCAACACAAGACTCCAGGTTCTATGCTTGACAGAAAGCTTGCCTTTGGTATCCCTATGGTACACAGAGATGAAGCTGGTAGACAAGTTAAGGACACTGCAAACAAGTGGATGCACTATGTAGAGTGGGAAGTTGAATGTCAGTTTGATGAGTACAAGAACAATGCAATGGCATTTGGTACATCCAACAGAAATATCAATGGTGAATACATGAACTTTGGTAAGTCTGGTAATGTTATCAAGACTGGTGCTGGTATCTTTGAACAAACTGAAGTAGCTAATACCATGTATTACAATGATACCAATGGTGTAATGAAGCTATTGCTGGATGCTCTATATGAACTATCTGCTGGTAAGTTAGGCTTTGGTGACAGACGCTTCATCATCAAGACTGGTGAAAGAGGTGCATTACTGTTCAACAGAGAAGCTAAGAGAACTACTTCTGGCTGGATGCCTATCATCTCAACTCAGAACCCTGCAATCTATCAGAAGGTTCAAAGTAACTTTGCTCAGAATGCTATTGCAGTTACTGACTACCAAGTTACTGAATGGAGAGCTCCTAATGGTGTTGTTGTAACACTGGATGTTGACCCATTCTATGATGACCCAGTAAGAAACAAGATTCTTCACCCAGAAGGTGGTGTAGCATTCTCTTACAGATTTGATATTTGGTACATTGGTACTATGGACCAACCAAATATTCAGAAGTGTGCTATCAAGGGTCAGACTGAGTTCAGAGGTTACCAATGGGGTTTCAGAAATCCATTTACTGGACAGATGAATAATCCTAATATGTCCTATGATGAAGACAGTGCTGTTATTCACAGAATGGCTACTCTAGGTACATTGGTATTAGACCCAACTAGAACAATGTCACTTATCCCTGCTATCCTGCAAGGGTAAACATACAGGGGAAGGTTAACCCCTTCCCCTTTCTTTTTATAATAACTATTGGAGAAGTATAATATGGGAAGTAAAGTAGTAGAAGAGATGTTGGATGATGATGCTATCAATGAAACAACAGCAATCATTCCACAGTTAGAAGAGCCTGAAGTGAAGGCTTTAACCAGAAAGAAGAAAACAGAAGTAGCCAAGTCAAATGAACTACAGAGCTGCTTAAGAAATGAAAGAATTATTGTAAGATATGTACCTAAAGAGAGTGGGCTTGTAACTAACCCTAAACATATTCTTTATGGTGGTATGGCTGAGAATGCAGTTAAGTACTTCACAGTACCTCAACTAGAGTCAGGCAGACTGGTTAACATACTTACAGATGATGAGAAAGAGTTCCTTGAAGACATCATGGGTCTTGAATACAATGCTCTTTCAATCTATAAAAAAGAAGGAAACTATTGGTCAAACAGACAAGTGAGACTGCTTAAAACAGATAACATCTTAGACCTGTCTGACCCTGAACAATATATTAAGTATAAGATTCTGCTAGCTAACAAAGATGAGATTGCTCCATCACTTCAAGCATTGATGGATTCACCTAAGGCTACATACAAGTATGTATGTATTAAGGAAGGTGAAGAAACATCATCTGCAAGACAAGAGATGTCAGCTACTATGCAGGCTTATATGGAGTATGGTAAGTTTGAGAATGATGCAGATACCTTAAGAACTATTATTGAGACTATTGATGGTAGACCTCTTGCTGCATCTACTAAGATTGAGTTCTTACAAACTAAGATTAACAAGCTTATCCAAGCTGATGCCAAGCTGTTCTTAAGAGTTATTACAGACCCATTGTTACCTAATAAGGTACTTATTAAGAGTGCAGTTGAGAAGGGTCTTATCTCTAATAGAGGTGGTTACTTCTATCTAAGAGAAGATGGTTCTCCTATGTGTGGCAATGGTGAAGACCCAACACTGAATACAGCAGCTAAGTTCATAGGCTTGCCTAAGAACCAAAATATTAAATTCAGCTTAGAGGCTAAACTAAAACAGTAAACTATGGATCATATTGAGTTTTCAAGTGAGTTTGATATACTTTATAACAATATAATGTCCAATGCTGCTCCTGGACTCAATGAATATGAGAAATCAGTATTCCTAACTCAAGCTCAAGAGCAGACAGTTATTGAAGCCTATACAGGTGATAACAATAACAGCAGCTTTGAAAGAACTGAGGAGGTAAGAAGATACTTGAGTGAATTAGTAAAGACCTATATCACAGACACCAAAGAGTCTGGAACAGGTCTTTCTGATAACTCAGTATTCTTTAAGATACCTGATGACATCTGGTATGTGACTTATGAATCAGTCAAACTGCTTGATGATAATCTAGGTTGCAAGAATGGAAGTGAAGCTCTTGTGTTTCCTACTACTCAGGATGAGTATTGGAGGCTATCCAAGAATCCTTTCAGAGGTCCTTCAGACAGCAGAGTATTGAGGTTGGATAACAACTCTAATCTAATAGAGCTGATTTCAAAATACAACATAAACACCTATCTGATTAGATACTTAGTTCAACCAAGTCCAATCATATTGGATGACCTTTCTAGTTATGATATGACCATCAATGGTGTATCAGAGATAACAGAATGTAAATTAAATCCTGTATTGCACAGAGTTATATTAACTAGAGCTGTGACACTTGCTAAGCTAGCATATATAGGTAAAGAATAATATTGTTTAATTAAACTTTGAATTAAAATGGCAACATTTTCAGTGAATCAAGTAAGACATTTATATGTCGCAAAAGCTCTAAAGGCTTCTACAGCAGCTCTAACTACTGCTGGAGACATCCTGCCTAAAGCAGATACAGCTAAGACTACTATGTACTTTCAGTACTTCAGTCCTGCTGGTGTAGTTGAGTCTAGTGATAAGATTACTATAGCCAACATTGAATATGCAAAGGCAACTGCTTCTGAAGCAATGGCTAAGAAGCTGGATAGATACCAAGTAGTACTGGATGCTACTGTTAACAGTGGTGCACCAGTTGCAGGACAGGATTACATTCTGAGGCTTGCTTTCAGACAATATGTAGGTCTGTCTCCTGAAGATCAGTACTGGAAATATGGTATGGTTCATGCATACAGTGGCATGAGTGCATCAGATTTCTACAAGGCTATGGCTATCTCACTGGCTAAGAACTTAGCTAGAGAAACAACTTCTCTGGTAACAATCTACTTAATGGAAGGTGCTACTGCAACAGTAGTAGACATTGACACAGACCCAGCATCTCTGACAGGTACTTATACCTCTATTCAGATTGAGCAAGTAGCTCAGGAATGGATTCTTGGTACTATGCCTCAGGGTTATATTCCTTTCTCTGTTCAACCTACTAATATCACATTTGAAGGTGATAACAGAATCTGGGGTGAAGTAACTACTGTAACTCCTGTCAATGAAGTACAGAATGGTCATGTTGTAGCAGACATGGAATACTTCTTTGTTGGTGCAAGAGGTGACATCTACAGAAACATGGGATGGCCTAATGTTATTCATACTACTTATCTGGTTGACCCAACTCAGAAGTATGATACATTAGATATTCACTACTACTGGGCAGGTGGTGCAGAAGATGTACAGAAGTCTCCTAGAACTATCACTTTAGTAGCAGTAGATGATGGTAGTCACACAGCAATGAATGCTCTTATTGGTGCAATCAACACTGCTTCTGGATTGACTATTGCAACTCTCTAAGAGTTAAAGTATAAAGAGCATAGATTAACACTATGCTCTTTTTTTTTATCCACTAATAATAAAACTATGCTACAGTTTAATGAATTGAGAATAACACAGGATGGTAAGTATCTCATTATAGATGCATCCATTGCTGAAACATACTGTGCAAACAATGTACAGATAGATAGTGTAGTTATTGATACACAGGATACCTATGTAACCACTGGTCCTAGTGACAAGCCTGTATATACCTATAGCTTAGGTGACTCAGTTGATTTAACCTATGCTCTGCCTGAACAATGCAACTGTAATCCAGTGCTGGAAGATGAAGACAAGTCCTATTGCTTCACCTATGGAGAAGGTAACAAGAGTGTGAGATTGAAACTAAGCAAAGAGGACTTAGGCATACCACTAGATGATAATATGTTCTTTGTATACATAATACCTTCTGGTGATATTACATATCCCTATGAAGCAGTACCTTATATAATGGGCACTGTAACTAACCTCTTTCCTATCTACCAAAACCTCATGAAGGGTGTTAAGGAGATAGAGAAGAAGTGTGATATACCTAAGTGCTTTATAGATGGTATGCTGAGACTAAAGGCACTAGAGCTATGTATCAGAACTAACAACTATCCACAGGCTATTAAGTATTGGAACAAGTTCTTTAAGAATAAACTGGGTACTAACAGAGTAACTAATTGCAGCTGCTATGCATGAGATTGATAACTTATCCTATGATGCCATAGTTAAGTACTTCAATGCTCTATCCCAGTTTGGCTATAAGAGCTATGGTGATGTATCTAAACTAATGGCACTACTCACTCTAGGAGATATGCTTCATGTCTTCAATGAGTATATAACTGAGAAAGACCTTAGAGCTATAATCAATGCTGTTTATTGTCTAAGTGGCACTACCTGTCTTATAGACTTCCCTGAGTTCAGTGGTAATGAAGATAGCTTGGTTCATAAGACTAAGTTGTGCTTCACAGCCAGAGTAACTGAGGACAACAGGTTTAGAGTGACTGAAGATGACCTACTTAGAGCTAAAGCATAATATTTATAGCCAGTAAATAAAACCAGTAAGACCCTTGTGTAGGTGAGTTTAATTACTTATCTTTGCACAAGGGTTTAATTATATAACAGTAACACTATGGCTAAATTAAATGAGATTATATATATGTGCATGGATGAGCTAAAGCTCTCCAGTGATGATAGTTACTTCACAAGTGACCACATCAGGTTCTTACTATCCAAGTATAGGAGTTTCTTACTTAAGCAGAGATACTCAGATATAAAGAAGGCTATACCTGACTCTAACATCAGCACTATTTGTTTGGACCTTATAGAAGTGCCTGCAATATCTGGAGAAGCCTGTGAAGGAGGTTCTTATCTAAGAACTTCATCTAAGGTTCCATTCATGATGAATATAAAGATGCCCAGAGTGTATCCAGTAGATTACTATCAAGGTGAAATCACTTATGTGAGCAGAGACAGAATGAAGTATGTAGGTTATAATAAGTACTTATCTAATATCATCTATTGTTCACTGGCACCTGATAACTACATATACTTCAAGTCAGCTAATCCTCAATATCTGTACCTTGAGAAGGTTAGAATCAGTGCAGTCTTTACTGACTTTGAGGAGACATTTCATCTGCAATGTAATGAAGATGGGACTATATGTGATATTGATGATATGGAGTTCCCTATTGAATCTAACCTTATCCCACCTCTTATTGAGCTTGTGGTTAAAGAGCTGAGAACATCTGAGTATGCACCAGAAGACAACAGCAATAATGCACATGATGATTTAGGTGATATAACAGCAGGTAAGAGATGACACTAGAAGAGTTCAGACATAAGACATTAGGGTTGGATAAACCAAGAGTGCATAAGGTCAGAGGCTCACTAGGTGTATATGATGGATTCAAGTACTATAGAAAGAACAGACCTAAAGACCATAAGTATGTGCTCACTGAATCACAGTATTTCAGTATCACCAGAAGAGTAAATGATATACTGGCTAGTATGCTGATCAATGGTGAGGATGTACAGTTCCCTCATATGATGGGTAGATTAGAGATAAGAAAGAATGATAGAAAGGTTAAGATAGGGGCTAATGGTGAAGTCATAACTAACCTTCCTATAGATTGGGATAAGACACTCAGACTATGGTATGAAGATGATGAGGCAAGACTAGCCAAGACACTAGTCAGAGTAGAAGAAAGAGAGATATTCAAAGTGTATTATAATAGAGGCAAGGCTAATTATAATAACAAATCATACTATGAGTTCAGTGTTAACAGAGACCTCAAGAAGAGACTCAAGCAGAGAATCAAAGAGGATAAGATAGAAGCAATGTACTTAGATAAAAACAAAAGATATGCTGAATAATTTCAATTATATAAACATCAGAGAGATAGCCAGCAGGTTAATGAGACATCCTCTCATGCAGGACTTAACTCTGGAAACTGTGATACAATACACAGTAGACTTCATTGGTGTTGTTGGTCTCAATCCTGTATACTTTGATAAGGTAGAAGAGTTAGAAATCAACAACTACAGAGCAGCTTTACCTTGTGACTGTGTATCTATAGTACAGGTCAAAGATAAGAAGAGTAATGTATGTCTGAGATCAACTACAGACTCATTCCATACTAAAGAAGCAAGAGGTCATCTACATAGAGAAGAGAGTACATTCAAGACTCAGAACAGTGTAATCTATACTACATTTAAAGAGGGTAAGATTGAGATAGCTTATAAGGCTATACCTGTTGATGAAGAGGGCATTCCTATGATTCCTGATAACTCCAAGTTCTTAAGAGCACTGGAAGCATTCATTAAGAAAGAGTGGTTCAGCATACTATTTGATATGGGTAAGATTCAGCCAGCTGTATTACAGAATATACAGCAGGAGTATGCATGGAAAGTTGCCCAATTAAATTCAGAATTTACTTTACCATCATTAAGTGAGATGGAATCAATATCCAATATGTTAAATCAGTTAATACCAAGAACAAATGAATTTAGGAAAGGGTTTAAATCTCTTGGAAATAGGGAGTATTGGAGGGACCAGAGGTAGCTGGATTATTTATGAACATATATCTCCCAGTAATAAGATATATGTAGGTATTACTTCTAAGATGCCTAATAAGAGGTGGAGGAATGGTAATGGATATAATAATTGTACCATATTTCAAAGAGCCATATGTAAATATGGTTGGAACAACTTTCAGCATAACATTATAGCATCTAATCTTGGGGAGAAGACTGCTAAGAATATGGAAAAAGATCTTATAGCTTTCTACAAAGCTAATAGCATCTCATATAATATAACTGATGGTGGAGATGGACATTTAGGATGTAAGTGGAATCCAACTAAGCCCACTAGAGAGCTGTGGTCTATGCAGAGAGCAGGTAGAGCCATATCTGATGATTGGAAGAGTAAGATTTCTCAATCCATGAAGGGTAAAGTATTTGATGTAGCTGTATTACAAAAAGCTGTCAAAGGTGTAAAAGATAAATTATCCAAACCCATAATACAGCTAAGTATGGATGGTAGATTTGTTAGAGAATTTCCATCTATTAGAGAGGCTGCTAAGGAGCTTGGAATTTCTTCTCCAAGAGATATTATAAGGTGTTGTAAAGGAGAAAGAAAGTCTAGAGGTGGTTATAAATGGAAATATAAAAAGGAGGAGATATGATTAAACAAGAGATACACCAAATCAGAGGAATGCAGAGGGACTTGACTGTAGCTAAGTTCAGTCCTGAGTTTGCCTTTGATGCAATGAATATAAGAATAACAGCCAGAGAGAATAACACTTTACTGGCTGTTACCAATGAGAAGGGTACTCTGAATATCCCTCTTCTCTCAGATGGTGAGCCTGCTGAAATACAAGGAGTTACTCTAGGTTACTGTGTAATCAAGAACTACATTACTGTATTCACTAAAGGTGATATGGACAGGATATACAGAATAAACAGGGAGAATGATACATTCAACATTGTTACTCTGTTTGAAGGTGATTTGAACTTCAATACAGACTACCCTATTCAGACTCTTGGTTCCTATGAGAATGATAACATCCAGAAGGTATACTGGGTAGATGGCATTAATCAACCAAGAATGATTAATATAGTTGCTGATCAGGGTGAGTATAACAACTCTGATAAGTTCAACTTCATTAGAGATATATCAGTTAATTACACTGTGAATGTAGAGAAGGACCCTAATGGGTCAGGTAGTTTTCATTCAGGTGTGATTCAGTATGCCCTATCCTATTATATCAAGTATGCACAGGAGAGTGCTGTATTCTATGCTTCTCCTTTACTGTATATTAGTCCTGAGGCTAGAGGAGGATCACCTGATGAGATATGCAATTGTGACTTTAAGGTGACTATCAATGATGCTGATATTAACTTTGATGGAGTTAATATATACTCTATTCAGAGAACATCATTAGATGCTACTCCTACAGTTAAACTCATTACCAGTCTGCCTATTGTCAAAGGACAGGAGCTTATATTAGGTTCACCTTATATAGGTACTGGCAGTGTAACTGGAGTTACAGAAGAAGGTCTACAGGTGTACAGGAATAATACACTCACACCTTTAAGTAACTACCCATTTACAACTGACTCCCAAGGAAATAAGGTATGGTCATTCACTTTTAATACAGGCACTGATGGTATATTCAATGCTACTTCTGGTGTTAATATGTACAATGCCAGTTCAATGACTGTGAGTATTGGACCTACAAAGAATGAGATAACCTTTCCTACTAACACATATACTGACTGGAGCTGTAGATTAAGTACTTCAAAGACTATCTCATTTGTAGATAATGGTAATGTAGGTACAACTATTGACCCTACAGAGTTGTTATACAAAGGAGGTGAAGAGGTTATTCCTTACACTATTACACAGAAGGATAACACACTGTTCTTAGGTAATCTGACATTAAAGAGAAGCTCTATTCCTGAGGATATCAGAACAGAGATCAAGAACCTTAATGTAGGCTCAGGAAGCAAGAACTCAGTATATGTCAATGACAGTAACAATGCTATATATCCATACAAGGGATATCTTAGTCTAGACAGTCAGCAGGCTACTTCTTTCAAGACAGGAGAAACCTACAGACTAGGATTAGTAGCTATGCATAAGACTGGTAAGTGGTCAGAAGCTCTGCCTATCAGTGATGCAGTAATGACTAACAGAATCATTAACTCCTATGAGCAGTGGTATCAGTTAACACAGTTCAGTTCTTTGTTACCTGCTAGCCTGTGTCAGGAGTTACTTGACTTAGACTATATAGCTGTTAAACCAGTAGTAGTATTCCCTTCATACTCAGATAGAACTGTATTATGTCAGGGTATTGCCTGTCCTACAAACTATATTGGGGATGACAGGAAGAACAACTCTCCCTATGCCCAGTCCTCTTGGTTTGCAAGACCTAAGTTATATGTAGACAAGAGTGTATATGATGTAGTAGAAACTAATCTGCAAGGTACTATACCTAAGTCAGGTCATGGTGATGTTGTTGGTAGTAAGACTCCACAGTCTAACAAGTATTCTATAGAAGTACAGTCAGCTGTAAGAGTGTTTGTAGATGAGAACATCTTCACATTCCACTCACCTGATATTGAGTTTGATGAAACACTCAGACCTCTTCTATCTAATGCTAAGATGAGAGTAGTAGGTATAGCCAAGTCTATTAGTAATGCTATTGATTACTCTATAGTTGGTGGAAGCTACTTTAGAACAAGTCATACAACTAACTACCCTTATTCTGTAGTTGAGTATGACTTTAGCAGGTTATATAACATCTATAATCCTCTAGGATACAGAAGATTAGTAGCTGCTCCTCTATGGAGAGATGGTGTTGTTGCAGTTAATGATAACCCTGATTCAGATGAAGTAGTTACTGATGATAGAGGTAGATTATACTCTGCTCATATGACATTCCCTTGGCATAGAGACACATCATTGAATAATGACTTTAGAGGTTATGATGGTACTGCTATACTAAGAAAGAAGGTTATGTCTACTATGCTATACACTAGTACAGAGTATCTTGGTTATAGCAGGTATTATAACTTTGAAGAGGACAATGACACATATAGAACAGGCATTAGTGGTATAACTGTAGTAGACTCCAATGAGGTAACTATAGAGAGAATACCAGTACCTAAATATAGTACTGATACAGAGCAGGCTATTTATCAAGGTAACTATAATAGTGTAGTCATTAATACAGATGAGACTTCTGGTGCTATATCTAATTATGCTCTTTATGGAGCTGGAACCAGTAACCAAGATTCTACTGCTAACTGGGAGTTCTTCTATAATGATGAACTCATGGCAACTAGAACAGATGCTGAGGAGTTTCCTTATCAGACTAATGGATGGATAACTTATCCTAAGAGGTTCTCAACAGATGGAGTTAGTATGAAGTACAAATCAACTGCTCATGCAGTTATAAGGTTCAATAACAACAGGTTATATAACCCTGTAGTACTTCCAGCTATTTCAAGAGCTGACCAAGGTATCTATGGAACAGTTACTCCTAAGTATCCTCCAGTATCTAATACCATCACTATTAACTACAAGAGCAGTACTCAGCCTATAGGAGCTCTATCAGGTCAGAGATGGTTCAAGTTAACAGGTTCAAGCCAATTCCAAGGTAACTTATACATATTTACTAATGGTGCTTGGGAAGAGGTTGAATCACCTGATATAGATGGTACTACAAGGTATGTATTTGCTGGTAACTACTATTACTTGGAGAAGAGAGTAGCAAACAGTTACTACACTCTTATAACAGCAGATGATATTACTCCTTTCTATAAGGATGATATCAGCAGCTTGTTCAATGCAAGTAGTACAGATGCTACTGCATTCCTAGTTACTGAGTTATATAGAGATAACATAGTCAACAGATTTGGAGGGGATACTGACAATGCTTACAGTAATAACATATGGCTTCCAGGAGGAAAGACTGTACCATTAACAACTAATGGAGTTACTATGATATGGGAACAGGGTGATACCTTCTTCCAAAGGTATGACCACCTGAAGACTTATCCATTTGATGATGAGAGCAAGAATAACATTGTTGAGATAGTGTCATTTATGTGTGAGACTAGGGTTAATGCAGATGGTAGGTATGATAGGAACAGAGGGCAGAAGAATAATATGTCTATGACTCCTCAGAATTTCAACCTGTTTAATCCTGTATATAGTCAGAAGGATAACTTCTTCACATATAACTATGCAGACTTGGATTTATCAGCACTTGATAACTTCCCTAACTCAGTTACATGGACTTCTGAAAAGACTAATGGAGCTATCACTGATGCATGGACCAGAGTCAACATGGCATCTATACTGGATATGGATGGAGATAAAGGTGAGATTACTTCACTTAATACTCTCAACAATGAGATATACTGTTTCCAAGAACAAGGGTTAAGTAACATAATCTTCAATCCTAGAGTACAGATTACACCTAGTGATAATGTACCTATTGAGATCAGTAATAGCTATAAAGTACAGGGTAAGAGGTATGTAAGTAACACCATTGGTTGTAATAACAAGTGGTCTATATGCACTACTCCAGCTGGTATATACTTTGTAGATAACATCACAAATACTCTGTATCTGTTTAATGGGCAGGCTATTCAACCAGTCTCTGATAAACTGGGATACAGACAGTTCATAGGTGCTAACAGTACTCTTGATAACTGGAATCCAGTTAACTTCAGTAACTTCAGAACCTTCTATGACAAGACTAACAGTGATGTTTATTTCTCAAACAATAACACCAGTCTTTGTTACTCAGAGTTCCTGCAACAGTTTACATCATTCATGAGCTATGAGCAGATACCTGCTATGTTCAACTATGATGATAAGTTCTACTCTATCAAGAACAATAAGCTGTGGCAGATTAATGGTGGTGACTACAATATGTTCTTTGATGAGTTCAAGCCTTATTCATTGACTGTAGTAGCTAATCAGGATGGTGGAATAGACAAGGTATTTAATACTGTAGAGTACAGAGCTGATATGTATGATGGTGATACATTCATGCCTGATGCAACATTCAATAAGCTGGATGTATGGAACAGTTATCAGCATGGACAGCTTACTCTGACTAATAAACTAGGACATCCTTCACCACTAAAGAGGAAGTTCAGAATATGGAGAGCTAATATACCTAGAGCTAATGTAGAGATTAATGGTATCCCTGCTAACAACAGAGATAGAATAAGGAATGCATGGGCATATGTTAAACTAACTATGGATCAGGAGAATACATATAGTATGAGGTTCCATGACCTTTCTATTGGGTACTACATATAGACTTTATAAGACCAGATAAACTAATTTAGTTGTCTGGTCTTTCTTTTTTAATTAATTGCTTGTGTGTATGTAGGAATTTACTTACTTTTGCACTAAAAGATTTAATAGTATGGCTAAAAGAAAACATAATAAGAGGGTTGTACCTATAGTAATAGAGGACTCTAACCAATATTTGTTAGATGGTATGCTAGATGGTTTATCCTCTATGGCATCTAATGCTGTATCTGGTGGCAAGTCTACTGGAGTAGGTGGAGCTATGCAGGCTGTAGGTAGTTTAGCCTCTAACATCCCTGGCATTGGTGGAGTTATTGGTGCTGGTGTTAATGTACTTGGAGGTGTAGTTAATAACCTCTTTGGAAGTAAGTTGAATGATGAGTTCATTCAAGAAACTGAAGCAGGGGCAGCTGACTTGAGAGATACTAAGATTGATGATAGTACAGTTCAATCAGTATTACAACAACAGGGAGATATAAGAGGAATGGGTACTGTATCTAAAGACCAAGTAGGTTCTGATGGAGTATTCAGTAATAAGGCTGCTAAGAAGACAAGAGAGCTTAATAAGAAGATAGCTGATGCTAATACTGTACTTAACTTAAACATGAGTCAGGCATTTGATAATGCAAATGAACTAGAAGATTTAAAGACTATGGGAACATACTCAGCATATGGTGGACCACTCTTTGATGAGGGGGGTGGTATCCACATTAAGAAGAAAAACAGAGGTAAATTCACTGCTTATTGTGGTGGAACTGTAACTGATGCTTGTATTAGCAGAGGATTAAACTCTGATAATCCTACCACCAGAAAGAGAGCTAACTTTGCAAGGAATGCAAGAAAGTGGAACCATGCAGAAGGAGGTTACTTATATGAAGATGGTGGTGGCATACATATCAAGAAAGCTAATAGAGGCAAGTTTACAGAGTACTGTGGTGGCAAAGTTACTTCTGAATGTATTGCCAGAGGTAAGAACAGCAGCTCTCCAGCAGTAAGAAAGAGAGCTACATTTGCTGCTAATGCCAGGAAATGGAGTAAAGCTGAGGGTGGATTCCTGGATGACTATAGTAAGCCAATCCCAGGAGTAATCTATAATGGTGCATATGATTCAATCTCTGAATACCCTGATATGTTTACTCATGGTGGTGTATTTAGTGATGGAGTAGTCAAAGTAGGTGAAGGAGACTCACATGAGAATAATCCTAGAGGGGGAGTACCAATGGGTGTTGCTCCTGATGGTCAACCTAATTTAGTTGAAGAAGGTGAAGTAGTATTCAATGATTATGTATTTAGTAACAGACTAAAGGCAGATGATAACTTGCTTGAGGCATTTAATTTAGCTCCCAAGTATAAAGGAAAGACCTTTGCACAAATAGCTGATTCTATCAATAAAGAACCTAGTGAGAAGCCTAATGACCCTATTAGTAAAAGAGGTCTGACTGCTACTATGTCTAAATTGATGCAGGCTCAAGAGTCACTTAAGGAATCTAAGAATAGAAGAACTAATGGCAGACAGTTTGCAGATGGTGGACCATACAAGACATATAAGAACTTCACTAATATAGGTGATGACTGGTATACAGATGACTACATGGGATTTGTTGATTCACTACAAGAAGGCAATCCTGATTCTATGAACTGGTTAAATAGAATCAACAGTGGAGAGTTTGGTGATATAGGTGGTAACACATTTACTGACATATCAGATATTAAGAGACTGGCTACTGACAGAAAGAAAGGTCCTGTGCATAATGCAATGACTGCTGCTTCTAGAGTCTACAATGATTCAAGAAGGAACCCAGGTCCTATCATTGATAACTCTATCAATCCTTTTACTTCTCAATCTTCTGGTGTATCAACATCACTACCTATGGAAGGATCAGCTGGTCCAATGAATGATGGAGATGATGAAGAGAAGAAAGGAATAGGACTGGAAGCACTTAGATATGCACCTGCTGTTGGTGCAGGAGTAAGCCTCTTCAGTGATATGATGGGTCTGACTAACAAGCCTGATTACTCAGGGGCTGATTCACTTGAGGGAGCTATCAGATCAGTTAAACCAGTAGCTGGAAGAACTATTGGTAACTACCTTAGATATACTCCATTTGATACTAACTATGCTATTGGTAAGTTAGATGCTAACTCAGGAGCTACTAGAAGAGCACTAAGAGA
>ERZ791934.812-NODE-812-length-37652-cov-4.397425_pt1 | contig 37652 bp, 22 predicted proteins | sample MGYA00510125_ERZ791934 | MGnify/ENA primary metagenome ERZ791934 (study PRJEB30046, sample SAMN00993240) | human gut metagenome | study: EMG produced TPA metagenomics assembly of the A metagenome-wide association study of gut microbiota in type 2...
GATCCATCCCTCAGCATTCTTTTCAGCCTTGGATAACTGTCTATTATCCTTTGTTAAAATGAATTTTACACTTTCCATTTTAACTAGAAATATAATACTACAAAAGTAACTATATTGCAACCTCTCTTACTTTATTCTGGTCTGAATATCTAACATATTTATGACTTTATTAGATAATGTAATGATGACTGACAGAATTTGAAAAAAGATATATCACCAAAATGTGATATACCTTTGCTTTTTTATTTCGTACAAACGCTTTGATCCTGATCTGTTATGATTAAGCTTAACAACCTGTTCTTAATATCATCACGCTGTTCGACATCATTCAATACCTCTTCAAGCTTGACCAATCTGTCTGTAATATCGTCCTTTGTAATTGCCATGACATTGTTTTTAAAAATTAAATTGTTTTTCGTTCTAGTAGTTGTTTCTCCATCAAGCTTTAATTCCTCAAACATCTTCTCTCCGGGACGCAATCCAATTTCAACGATATCAATATCCTTATAAGGTTTGAATCCTGACAATCGGATCATTTTTTCTGCTAAATCCAAAATCTTCACTGGCTCTCCCATATCAAGAACAAAAATTTCACCTTTATCTGCATAGAAACCTGCCTGCAGTACCAACTGTGCTGCCTCTGGAATCGTCATAAAGTAACGTATGATATTTTTATCTGTTATTGTGACAGGGCCGCCTTCCGCAATCTGTTGCTTAAAGATTGGGATTACGGAACCATTTGATCCTAAAACATTTCCAAACCGAACAGCAGCCATCTTTGTCACGCCATTGTTGCCATTTGCCTGCAAAATCATTTCTGTCATACGTTTTGTTGCGCCCATGACATTGGTTGGGTTAACCGCCTTGTCTGTACTGATCATAATGAATCTGGATACATTATTCTTAATGCATGCATTAATTACATTATTTGTTCCAAATACATTGTTCTTGATAGCTTCCATAGGACGCGTTTCCATTAATGGAACATGTTTATGTGCTGCCGCATGGAAGACAACATCCGGATTATATTCTTTAAATATAGCATTGATTGCTTTAAACTCTCTTATGGATGCAATTAATGAAATAATTTCAATAGTTTCATCCAGCGTTCCATGTGTGCGATTCCTATTAAATTCCTGTTCCAACATATACAAGGAATTCTCATTGATGTCAATCATCAGCAGCTGCTTCGGTTTAAATTTCACAATTTGCCGACATAACTCAGATCCTATGGATCCACCAGCACCCGTTACTACTACAACTTTATCTGTCAAGTAACTTTTAATTTCATTTTGCTCAAGCTTAATTTCACCACGGCCAAGAAGGTCTTCAATACTAATATCCTGAACCGGATACTTTTTAGGTGAATTCAGCTCATTGACAAGTAGATTGTCCCCTTCTTTCATAATTTTGGTTTCCAGTTTTGCAGATTGACACAAATCATAGATCCTTCTCACTGTATCTTTATCAGCACTCGGCATAGCAATAAATGCAATTTTCACATCATACTTCTGCACAATCTCTGGAATATCATATGTATCTCCCAAAACCCTATATCCTGATATTTCATTGTTGATTTTCTTATCATCAACAAATCCCACGACACTGACATTGAAATTATCATTCTGTGCCAATTCCTTTACCAGGATATAACCGGCATCTCCAGCGCCTATAATGATAGCTTTTTCAGTTTTATTCGCAACCTTGTATGACATTCTTCTGTATAATCTGTAACACACACGAACATTAAACATCAGCAAAGCTGTTAATAATCCCCCAGTAACTATAACACTAAGAAAAGTTCTATCCAATTCAAATATTATTGCCAAAGCAAACAATACCACTGTAGCCAGAACAACAGCCACCCCAATTCTCAAGGTTTCAATAGGCCCGACATACTTCCATAAACTTTTGTGAATTTTAAACAACATGAAGCAAATCATGTAGACCAATAAAACAGAAAGCATCACCAGCGCAAAGTTTCCTATATAGATATCTTCAAAATTTGGTATTCTAAACTCTATCTTAATCCAATAAGCTAATAGAAATGATACAAATACGATGCATAAATCAAAAAAGCACAGCATCATCTCCCTATGATTCTTATATAGACTGTTTTCAAATATTTTCTCAATCATTCCAGCCACTCCTTCATACCTATCCTATTCTACCATACAACTTAATTTAATAAAATCTAATTTTAAAAAATCAGGGTAAATATACCTTATTTTATGCTCATACATCAATAATGAATTGTTATTTGTACCAAAATTTATGATTTTTCAAGTATCACATATCTATCATATATAAAAACTGCCCTCATTTTTTCAAAGGACAGCTTTTATAACTATCATTCATTACTGATTCTGAAATCCCCAGCTATTCACATATCCAATCCATTTATCACCTAAATAACATGAATAATACAAACTACCATCTGCTCTTGCAAGCGAACGCTTAATCATAAATCTCTTGTTTCTATATTGAGTCATACGTTTTACCCATTTATCTGAGCCTGCATTATATAGCCAGTAATTTTGTGGATTTGGCGTATTGAAATAACGACTATTGTTTTCTCCCCAGCCAAAATAAGTATCTTTTTTTACTTTATTCTTCAAAGCATATGAATTTATATATCCGATCCATTTTCCATTGTAATACGCTGACCAGTAAGATGTCCCGCTCGCATTTACATATTCTCTGGTGAGTAGTAATGGCTTCTGATTATACTTACTCATATTACCCAACCATTTCTTTTTAAAGGGATCATACCGATAATACTTTGAAGCATTAGGTGATGAGAATATACGAACTCTCCTTGATAACTGATAGAATCCCTCTGCTTTTTTATTAACTTGTGGTGCTGTTGTATCTGGAACTGATGGCGTTTCAGATGATGGTGGCGAGACTATTGGTGGGACTTCCTTTTTTTGTACATAGACATTACATTCAGCCTTTTTCCCATTTATCGATTCCGCTATGATTGTAGCATTTCCAATGGAAACAGCCTGAATGTTTCCGTTACTATCTATCTGTGCTACCTCAGGATTTTGTGAATACCATCGTATTCCCTTACCCATAGTTGTATTCGACGGATATATAGTTGCACTTATATTATAATTCTGTCCCTGTATAAGAGATAAAGACGAGTATGAAATAATTACGGATGTGATCGTGATTTCACGTGGCTTAACTATAACTCTGCATACCGCCTCAATATGATTGTCTGTACGAACATGAATTCTTGCTTCTCCTGATGCAATTGCTGTAATATAACCACTAGCAGAAACTGTGACTATATCTTCATTATCAGAAGTCCAGTGAAGACCGGTTAAAGCAGTATTTGGGCTAACGGAAGCTATCAATTGAAAATGATCATCTACCATGATATCCATAGTAGTTTTATTTAACACTATAGTTTCAGGTACAATAGGTTTACTTTCTTGTAATCCGCTCACTTTCACCTCACTTTTCAGTTGGATCACATTACTACCACATGGTATTGTAATAATTATTTCTGTCATACCATTTGCTACACCACGAATCGTCATTGCCTTATTATTGACATTTGCTATTGCAGTATCTTTTATGTTTACATCAGGTATTATTGCATTATTTTCAATAATAAATGGTATCTTAATTTCTTCATTATTCAGCACAATCTCCTTATCCAAGGAATAACCAACAATTCCAAGTGAATTATCACGATCACCTATAGCTTTTCCTTGCCCTGTCGCAGACATATCATAAAAGGATTGCACCGGCTCTACAAGCTGACCATCTATTACATTTACTGCCCCTATAAAACCTCCGGTATGTGCTCCTCTTGCCTCTACTGTTCCATTCGCATGGCAATACTTAATAGTCCCGTTTTGATAAAGACCAATAAATCCTCCAATATTTACTCCTGATTTAACACTGGCTCCTGTATAACAGTCCTCAACTACACCATCCATTCCAAGAGTACCTATAAAACCACCGACACCCTGCATACTATTTTGACTGTCACCACCGCTGACAGAGCCACTCTTCACTCTGACATTCTGAACAGTCCCCTGAACTGAGCCTGCAAATGATCCAGTGTGACCGCCCTGTTTGTTTGTTACATTTAGATTTTCAAACACGATATTCTCAACCACTGCCTTATATTCAATATACGGAAAAAAGCCTTCCCCATTTTTCATAGTTACGTTTCTTATCACTTTATTATTCCCATCAAAGTTACCCTTAAAGCTTTCAACTGGCTGAAAGTCATCTATGGAATTCATATCGATATCGTTCATAAGCTTATAATATGCATTCGGCTTTTGCTTCAGAATATTAAAATCTCCTGGCTTGGTAATCTGATAAGGATCGCTTTTTGTACCATCACCCCTCAACCCCTCTGAGATATTTACGTCAAACGTTACAGATGCGTTATCCTGAGCAGTTACGCTAATAGATAATCCGCTGTTTGTTCCATCAGAGAAATATAATGTTTCATTATCCCAGGTTGCTGCTGTCTGATTCAGTGGTTTACCCAAAACAGGTCTTTTTTTATTCAAAACGGCCTTTGTTAAATCCCCGTTACCTGCATTCAACTGCGTATCACCTGGACGAAATACATAAATATAATCATTTTGCTGCCCGGGGTTTCCACCAATGTTTGACCACTCGCCACGTTCATTCACTCGATACAGTAATAGCCCGTCACTGTCAGCATGGGATGAATCAACTTCAAAAGACGGATTGCTATAATACTCTGCCACAAAATACTCATTTTCACTTAATGGTGAGTAAAGCTTAATAGCATTTTGTTCACCTACATTGTGATACTGTGGCTTGCTTACCGTAATATTTTCAGTTGATTGCTCAATTTCTTTTAATGGACTTCTCCATTCAAGGATGTCATCATTCATTACAGATAAAAACGGCTGTGGGTTTGCCCCTTTTGTAGAGGCCATAATATCGTAAAAACCAACCGGCTTTCCATTTTCTGTAGCGCGATATAAATCCGGAAGTCCACAGGTATGCAGATATTCATGAATAATGGTTCCATAGCTGGATCTGTTTTGTGTGAATATACCGCCTGCACTGGCATTACTATAGGTATTGATCAGGTTATATACAGCAACACGTTTCCCTAAGATCGTTGGTTCAATATAATTTTCTGTCTTATGGGACCAAAGTAAATCCTGCCAGCTGACTCCGTCTGATTCCGCAGCGGATTTACTTTCAACAAAAAATGAAATAGCATCAATCACTCCATCATGATTGGTATCCAGCTGATCTGCGCTGAAATGATCTTTGACCTGTGTTTGTATTGCAGTTACTGCTTCTGTTATAAGCTCTTTTTCACGTGCGAGCTTGTTCTCAGGAGTATATCCGTTAGGATTTGTTGCAGACTGCTTTAAGTAATAGGTACACGGCTTACTTGATATATGAGAAACAACCTTACCATCCTTATATGGAAAAAATTTCGTCGTCACATCCAGTTTATTGTAGCTGTATTGCTTGATATACTCTTTCATTGATAAAACTGTCCCAGTACCCAAAGTTCCGGTCATGGAGACATTTGTTCCATTCATAAGATTTTCTGCAGCTGCAAGCGATGCAGGGTCATCAAGATGATATTTCTGCATATCTTCATCAGGAAATTCTATAAAAACAGCAATATACCCTACCTCTTTCGGTTGAACACTTCTACTTCTTTTATTGACGACAACCTGCTGCTTTGATATCCCTTGATCTGTACCATATTCATCCGTATAATCTAAAAGACCAGATACATCTTGCGATATCGGCTGTTCCTCAGCCTTTAATGGCGAAATTGTCATGCAAGAGACTATCAGCATACAGGACAGTATAGTGTTTACAATTTTTTAATATGAAAATCTCCCTCGGTGTATGCCTTCTACTTCATTATCCTACATGATAGCGCTTTTGTAAAATAGTTTAATTATTATTCTCAATGATTACTATTTCGCATTATAAAAATATACAAAGGTTTAGATCATTAATGTTATAGATACAGTCGCCTTATATATACCTGTATCTATACTAGCTTCTTTCATTCATTATCCCAATGCAGGATAATATGACATTATCCTGTATTGAGGTATGAAATATTGAAAAAAGCAAATAACTTACAGCAGCAATTGATTTTAAATCCCGTGGAAAATCTTCCTAATCTAGTTATAGATTCAGATTTTTCTTCGATTCATGGCCTTTATGTATCTGATAAACCAAAAACTGATGAAATCGTTATAAACTCAATTATTGGTTTCTCCGGTCATGAGAAAATGAACCAGAGTGTTTTGCGTATATATGAGAATTGGAATAGAAGAATGAAATCAGATTGCTTTTCAATGCGTCTTCTTTCAGGACTTCACGCACACATCGTTCTATTTATGGGCTTAGGAAGTATAGGTGATAAAGTTTTAATACTTCCAGTAAAAGCAGGAGGGCATTATGCTACTCCTGGAATTCTGAAAAGACTTGGTTATACTATTATTGAAGCAATACCTGATAATAGTACATTTACTGTAGACATTGAAAAAACACTTGATATCATCAAAAAAGAAAAACCAAATATCATTTTTATTGATCGAAGTGAGGGCATTTACTATGAAGACTTTACGACTTTGATAAATCAGATACCTTATGAATGTATCAAGGTATTTGATGCCTCTCAATATCTGACTAATATACTTGAATCTGATTTTAAATCACCGTTTGATATGGGATTTGACATCATAATGTCGACTTTACATAAAAACTTTCCTGGTCCACAAAAAGCAATGGTATGCTCTAAGAAAAATAATTATATTTGGCATAGAATTCAAGATGCGCTTTCTATGTATGTATCCAGTATTCATATTGAAAATATTTTTCTTGCCGAAGAGGTAGCTAAGCAGGAAGCATTATTAAAAATTTATTCAGAGAGTATGCTAGAAAACTGTATATCTCTTGAAAAAGAATTATCAGAAACAGGACTACCAGTTATAAAGTCAGATGCGAGTATGACCAAAAATCATCATTTGTGGCTTAAGATGAAGACTAAAAATGAAGCTTTCGCTTTTTACAAAAAAATGGAACAATGTAACTTATTGGTGAATTATAGAAAATTGCCCTATGAATTAGGTTATGGCATTCGTATGGGAACCGCAGCTGCTACATTACAGGGGCTAAACGAAGAGAATATAAATTCCCTAGCTGCATTAATCTCAGAAATTTATTATAGTAGTGAACTCAGCACAGATAGTATTTTGAAATCACGACTTTTTATTTCAGAATTAAAACCATTAAAGGAAAAACAAAGGGAGTTTAAGTAAAATGAATCATAAAGAAAGAATGTTATCTGAAAAGCTTTATAAAGCAAACGATTCCAATTTGTGGAATGAAAGAGAATTTGCCAGTACGTTATTTTATGAATTTAATAATTGTCAGTCAAATGAAATTAATAAAATGGATGAAATTTTAAAAAAACTGTTTGGTTCATCTGGCAAAAATATTCGTGTAAAACCACCTTTCCACTGTGATTATGGCTATAACATTCATGTTGGTGACTCTTTTTTTGCCAATTATAACTGTATAATTTTAGATGTAGCGCCTGTATACATAGGAAATAATGTAAAACTAGCTCCAAATGTCTCTATTTTCACTGCTGCTCATCCAATACACCCCAAAGTAAGGGTTACAGACTATGAATTTGGTATCCAAATAAGGATAGGTGACAATGTATGGATAGGTGGCAATACTGTAATCAATCCTGGAGTGTTTATCGGAGAGAATTGTGTAATAGGTTCAGGTAGTGTAGTTTGTAATGATATTCCAGCTAATTGTGTTGCTGCAGGTAATCCGTGCAAAGTAATCAGACCAATTACAGATGCGGATTTAATGTTTTATTTTGATGATAGAAAAATCGACATATAACAATTTATTGTGCAACTACTGGATAGAATTTTATTATTTTTACTAAATCTAATGCACTTAGCTGGAAATTTTTATTTTCAATATAGGCAACAATATATAATTCTCTGTGGTAGTTATATATTGTTGCTGTTTTTTTAATTGCCTTAATATTTTCTTCTAGGACATCTTTATTCCTGTGATTGAAGAAAGTAAATAGACATTCTAGCAAATCTATCCTTATGAATTCATATTGATTACTATACGAACATTGCTTAAGTTTATTCCTTATATCTGCAAAGCAATCATACAAAGTCTTTTTTTTGAAATCCCGCTCCATTTCATTTAAATTCCCAATTTCATCATAATTGAAATATTGGATTAACTTTAATCTTATTTTGTATAATATAGCATATACTTTATATTCTATAATGTTTTCTGTTTCTGCAAACTGGTTATATTCTTGATAATATACTTCAAATTCTGAAGTACTATCGTCCATTAGGCACATTTTTAAAGAATACATATGATATTTTACAAAAATATATGTTTTATCAGCAATTTCTTGCATTTCGTCTATTGCTTCTTCAAGTATATTGATACTGCATTTACAAACATCTGACCATATATGCATTAGTGAAAAATCTTTTCTATTTAAGTAATGATCAAAAAGATTCAAAAATTCTTCTTCTGATATATATACCTTCCGTATATTTTGGTTAAATAACACATCATAACCAAGTAATAATCCAATTGCAAATTTTTTATAGTAACTATCAAATTCATGTAGATATTGACTTAATTTAACTTTTAAATTACTAATATTTTTTTCAATTTGTATTAGTGTATTGTAATCTAAAATACCCCTTAAATAAAAGATTCTATATACATCAAAATATATCCTTCTCATAAGGTGTAATCCATCATACATATCATAACTTAATAATTCATCAAAGTTCTGTGAACATGTTTCAGCAAGTTTTGTTATATTTTCAAAATCAAATACTCCGGTATGCATTTTCATATGTATATCCCAATATTCTGATAATATGTTCAAATATATATTAGGATGAGTGAGATTCAGCTCAGTCTTCTTATCATAAAAACTGTGATCGATTTGTACCAAACGATAAAATAACTCTGCATTAATCTCTACACTTTCCTTTAAATAATAGCTACGTGCTAAAGCTAATTTCCCCATACGGTCACATATAATTCCTAATTCTTTATAATAATGTACTTTACGCTCTGGCTCAAGTGAAAACAGGTAATCCATATCATCATAGATATTTTTAAAATTAACATTTGGAGCAATCTGTTTGAATAATATATGCGAATGGTGTTCACTTTTTTCATTCATTAGACTATAGAGGAAGCTTAGTAAAATATTCCTTTTATAATAATAATCAAAATAATAATAAAACACTTTTTTTACTAAGCTCTTAAGACTTGTTTTTTTATACCCACATTCAAAATAGTATTTTGCAATTTCTTCATTTAGAAAAAAATAGTTTTTATCGTTATCAGGATATTTCATTAAAAACCCTATTTCATTCAATTTTTTAATCATTGTTTTAAAGTAACTCATATCCGTTTCAGGATTTAAATTTATCGCCAAGGATGCATTGAAACTTCCTGTAAACAAACTGCTGCATAATATAATCATGAAAGACTCATCAAAACACATATTATTCATTTCACCAGTTAAAAAGCAACGCAAGTCGTGTATTATATCATGCTTGGCTTCCTGATTTAATAAAGAAATAAAATGGAATAAGATATTGTCTGAAATTTGACTAAAATTAACACTTGGTATAAATGAAGTATTATTTATATTATAAACATCCTTACTACTTAGTGTATTAAGCTCTTTATGTACGCCATATTGGCTCATGATTGAATTCATTTTTCTGATTTTTAAATTATCATATATATAGTCCTCAGGTTTTCTTGTCAGAAAAATCAATAGCTGATATCTTTTTTTGCTAATCATATTTAATAACTTGCTACTGAATTGTTCAAAAGATAATTTATGAAGATTATCGAAAATTACAATATCAGTCTTAAAAGCATTATCATTATATTCATTATAAATATAGTTTAAATCAAAGTCGTCTCTGCCCATATCAAAATAATAAATTCTACCATCTAATCTAGCATATAGTTCTTCATAAGAATTATCTGTAATCAAATCTCTCAATAAATGCATTATCACTGCTGTTTTCCCGCTGTAAGCGCCACCTTCTATCCAAATGCAGTGCTGTTCTGATTGTTGTTCATGATTATTGAGAAAAGATAAGATGGAAGTCGATACATTCTTTTGCTCTTCTATTTCCTGACGATCATATGTATAGAAGAGGGATATCAATGATATTTTAGAATTTCTTCGTTTATCTGATACAGTTATTTTATATAATAGCTTGTTATAGAGCCAAATCTTTAGCGAGGAAATCAACTTTTTCATTGAAATGAATTTAGAACAGATTAAATTAAAGAAGGTAGAAATCAACATAAGGGCTATACCTACGAATAAATCCGCCCATATTGAGTTATCTGGAAGTATCTTTAATAAAGACAATATATCTTCTTTGCAATTGATGTATGTTACATACAGAATAAACGATATTATGACAATCACAAGAACTCTGATATGATTAAGAATACCGTCTAGTATACGATTAAAATACTTAATGTTATTAATTTTCATATTTATGATAGGATAATGTCATATTATCCTTTATTCCTTTCTTATAAAATTACAATACTTAAACAGATTTTACTCGCCTTTTCCTTAACACCTGCTTTCCCTGATACTGTCTTTGAAAAGAGAATACGACAAAAAGCCCCCGTATTTTCCCCACTCTTTTTCTTTATTATACAATAGAAACAGCTAACCATGTAAAATTTCTCGTACTTTTTTATGTTTTTTTCTTTTATTGCTACCTATCGTTTCACAAATCTTATGATTCATGGAATTCATTCAGCAAATATCACTGAGAATCAACATCCATCAGCTTCCTTTCGCAAACCATTCAGCTTTTTAAATCCTTCCTCACTTCTTATCCTCTTACATTTCTCCGTCAATAAATTTCATAATTTACAGTATTTTCCATTCAGAATATATTTACATATTTTACCATATAAACTAGCATAAACCTTGAGGTGAAAAACATGAACTATATCTTAACCAAAGAAATTGTAGACCGGTATCTGCAGGAATGCAGTATCGCAAAAGAGCTGAACGCCCACACACTGAAGGCCTATCAGATCGATCTGAAGCAGTTTTTATGTTTCATGGAACCCTATGCATACGATGTACAAAAGGAATCTCTGCATGCCTATATTCTGCATCTGCACAAGACATATCAGAAACCAAAAACTATAAAACGCAAGATTGCCAGCATCAATGCCCTGTTCTCCTATCTTGTTTTTCATGATCTGATGGAAATCAATCCCATGAGCCGTCTGCGCACCACCTTTCGGGAACCCCGGCTGCTGCCCAGAACCATACCGTACACACATCTTTCCTCCATCTTCAACCGCATTTATGATGAGATGAAGAACTGCAAGACCAGCTACCAGCGCAAGGTATGTGTCCGCAATGCCGCCGTCATGGAGCTTCTCTTCTCCACCGGCATGAGAGTCTCCGAGCTCTGCCATGTCAGGGATGAAGAAATCAACCTGCGTGAGCAGTACATCCGCATTTATGGAAAAGGATCAAAGGAGCGCATCCTGCAAATCGGCAATCCGGACGTGTTGAAGATTCTCTATTCCTACCGCTCCATGTTCCAAAAAGAAATCGAAACCAGCGGCTTCTTCTTCATCAACAAGCTCGGCAACCCGCTCTCCGAGCAATCTGTGCGCCTGTTGATTGCCCGCTATGAGAAAGCGCTGAAAATCCCCCAGCATCTGACGCCCCATATGTTTCGCCATACCTTCGCCACACAGCTGTTGGAGGAAGACGTGGACATCCGCTACATTCAGCATATCCTCGGACACAGCTCCATCACCACCACGCAGATCTATACCCACATCAGCTCCAACAAGCAAAAGGAAATCCTGTACCATAAAAACCCAAGAAATTTCATAAACCAGAGCTGATTGCACATATACTGCATCCCGCCTCTTGTCTAATTCAAATCCGAACAGCAAAAAAGAGAATTCAGAGATACTTTGCGTACATGAATTCCCTTTTTCTATATAATTGGCATTGTATTAAAGCATTCCGTAAATCTCGAGAGTATAGACTTCCCTTCATCTTTGGTTATACACTGGCTTTCCCCGTTCAGCCATTCACCTTCAACAGCTCCAGAATCTGATCCTTATCCATCCTCATGATATTCGTCTCATTCTCTTCCACGAAAATATCCGCAAGCTCCTTTTTCATCTGCTGTAAATGCTGAATACGCTCCTCCACGGTATTGCGCATAATCAGCTTATACACCTGCACGCGGGAATTCTGACCGATGCGATATGCCCGATCACTTGCCTGATTCTCCGCTGAAACATTCCACCAGGGATCATAATGAATCACTGCCTCCGCAGCTGTCAGATTGATACCGGTACCCCCGGACTTCAGTGAAATAAGGAACACCTTCTTTTCCTTATCCTGAAACTTCTGTACAAGCTCCCGTCGCTCCTCCTTACCGGTACTTCCATCCATTCGGAAATACGGTATATGCAGATGCTGGAGCTCAACCTGAATCAAATCCAGCATGGAGGTAAAATTGGAAAACAGCAGCACGGACTTATCATTCTCCACAAGAGAGCTCACCAGCTCCATGCAGGCCTTCAGCTTACTGGAAGGCTGCGATACCTCCTCATACACAAGACGCGGGTCACAGCAAATCTGCCGTAAGCGCATCAGCATTCCCAAAACCTGGAACCGATTGGTCTTCACCAGATCAAGCTCCTGCTGCAGCTCCTTGTTGACCTGTGCAAGATTCGCCATATACATTGTTTCCTCTGCCTCATCAAAGGCGATACTGAGCGTTGTCTCCGTCTTTTCAGGCAGCTCACTCAGCACCTCCTTCTTCACTCTTCGCAGAATGAACGGCTGTACCATTTTCTTCAGCTGCTCCTGCTTCTCCTTATGCTTTCCAAGAACGATATCCTTCTCGAAATGATGGGAGAAATAGCGGTAATCAAACAGGTAGCCCGGCATCAGAAAGTCAAAAATACTCCACAGCTCAGCCAGTGAATTTTCAATCGGTGTACCTGTCAGAGCCAGTGCATGATGGCTCTTCAGACGCTTCGTGCTCGTCGCATTCATCGTCCGCTGGTTTTTGATATACTGTGCCTCATCCAGAATCTTATAGAAGAATGTCCGGCTTTCATAATAGCCGATATCCCTCTTCAGATAATCATAGGAGGTAATCAGCAGATCCATATCCATACTGCTGCGGATCAGCTCCTCCCGCTTTGCCTGAGAGCCTGTGATACAGCAAACCCTTAAATCACTTGCAAATTTACGCACCTCATCCTCCCAGTTATACAGCACACTGCTCGGCACAACGACAATGCTGGTGCGGCCTGCCTGCTTTTCGCTTTCCAGAAAGGCAATGACCTGCAACGTTTTTCCAAGACCCATATCATCCGCCAGAATACCTCCGAAGCCATACCGGTGCATCAGCTTCAGCCAGCGAAAGCCATCCTTCTGATAATCACGTAAAAGCTCATTATAGCGCTGTGGTATTTCAATATCCTGTGTACTGATCTGCTGAAAGGAGTTCAGTATATTCTGTAAGACATCCTCTTTATGGAAGGCAATGGAGTCACTTCCCTTTGTGAATGCATCCAGCATGAACAGACGATATCCCGGCAGCTGTATGCAATTCTGCTGCAGCTGTTCATCCTCGATATGAAACTCCTGCATCATCGTATCCAGTTCCTCCAGCTGATCACTCTTCAGATTCAGCAGCTTCCCGTTTTTCAACCGATAAAAATGCTTTTTCCTGCGGTAGGCGCGCAGCACATCCAGCAGCTCCTCCTTATGAATATCACGGCTGTGTAAATCAATTTCCAGAAGGTTACCCGCAAGGCGAAGCCCTGCCTGCAGATTAACCACATGCTTCTTATTCATATTCTTCAATACATCACTGACAAAAATCTCACAATATCCCGACAGAAACGGAAGGCCGTCCCGCATGAACTCCAGCAGGGTTTCACTCACATCATGAAACAGCGCGCAATGCTCCTTCGGCTGTATGATATCCGCATACTGCCTTATGAAATTTTCAACGATCTCCTGGCGCAGCGGCAGATATTCCTGCTCATCCTGAAAGCCCGGTATCCGTTCATCCTCATACAGAACATCCAGCTGAAAATACACCCTTCCCAGCTCATCAATATCCCCATACAGCTCCAGTCCGATCGGCTCCAGCGTATAGGCATACTTCGCGATTCCATACATATTCGCATAATCACGGATTTCACTTAGAACATATTTATAGAAATCCGCAAACTGCTCATTGCGCACATACAGCTGCTGCTCACTCAGGGAATCAATCAGCTCCAGACACTTCCCCTGTTCATCAAAGCGATAGCGGTACAGCGTATCATCCTGCATGCGGTACAAGTGATGCCGTCCCCGAATACCGCTTTTCAGCAGCGACCAGTTGCGGAAGGTAAGCAGAACAAAATCCTCCTCACTCTTTACGCGGATGTCCAGCAGCTGTCGTTTATCCTTCATCTGAATGTTGCGATAGCGCTGTGGAAGGCGCCCCAGCAGCTCATAAAATTCATCCATATACAGCGGAGGAATCTCCATAACACTCGGATTGGATACCAGCGTCTTTCCCTCATAAAAGCAGTTTTTCAGAAAGCGGATCAGATCCTGGCTGTCTTCATCAAAGCGGTTTATCGAATGGGTGAACGCCAGAGACATACCATATTGTGCATAGGTCTGCTGGGCAAGGCACTCAAAGAAATCCGCAAGACTGCTGATGGTATACCATTTCCGGTCTCCGATTTTCAGTGCGATATACATATGCTGCTGGTCAGTGACCTCAGCTTCCACAAACAGATGCACCTTTTCCACATGCTCACGGTTTTGCAGCTCCTGATAATAGACCTTGCTCTCCTGCAGAATATGACTGGAGGTCGCAAACTGCTTCATCAGCTCTCTGCGGCGGGTATTCTCCTTCACCATCGCCTCGATGTTCTGATGCTCCTTCAAAATTTCCATCTGCAATCTGCCCTTTTTTACAGGTACTGCTTCCTTTTCTGCAGAAATCCTCTGCTTCTCTTTCTTAACTGGTGATGGACTCTGCTGAAGCAACGGAAGTTGTGCAGCCGGCTGTACGGCGATTTCTTCCTCTTTCCGTTCATAGGAATATGGAAACTTCTCCGGCTGCAGATCATGAATCTGATACAGTACGGCAAGCAGATGCTCGCATATTTTTGTTCGCTTGCAGCTGCAGAAATAATAATCCACATCACTCTCCGCATTTAATGTAAACTGCAGTGTCGCATAAAACTTGCCACTCAATGTTTCCATCCGTGCCTCTACGTGGTACTCACTCTGCGTTTTTGCTATATATATTTTTTTAATCAGGTTTTCCTGTTGAACCTTTCTGGCCTTGATCAGCTTTGTTTCACTTTTTGTCTGTCGCTTAATATCATCTACCGTTAATCTCACAGCTTCATCCCTTTACTCCTGCTTTTCCAATCTTTACAAACATGCAGGGTATCCTTTCTATTCCGAATACAAAAAAGCATCCAATACGTCATGTTACGTATTGCACACTTTTCCTCGCGTTTCTTCTTATATGATACCTGCAAATCCAAATAAGTCAAGCCGCTTTTCCTTTATTTTCTAAATCCGTCAGGAAAAACAGATACGATTCACCAAAGCAGCATGCGCTGTTAGGCGCTGTTCGCTGAAACAACAGCAGTCTATGACAGTCTGTAAACTCTTTATGCTATCAAGCAATGGTATCTCTATCAGCCTATATCTGTGTTTCAAAGCGGTGAGGCATTACGAAAACAGCTTACTGTACATTCTGAGCTTCTCTGTAATAAGGCATCCCGCACTGCAGCCATACATTCTGCCAGTAGCACAAAGCAGGCTACATATGCCGAACCCGCAGGACATCCACAACCATCATAATAAATTCCCGGTTGGTCGGCTTACCTTTATTCTTACTGATCGTATTACGGAACACGGAATACAGAAAGTCCACATCCCCGCGATCCAGCGTTGCCTCTACGGCATTGCGGATACTGCGCTCCACACAGGAAGGCGTCGTATCATAAGCCTCAGCTATCGTTGCATATAAGCCATTCATCATATTCTTTAATAGCTCCGGATGAGCATAAACTTCCAGGATAGCGCTGCGCAGATAATAGTGTCCTTTGATGTGTGCGGGTGTTCCCATGTCATGCAAAAGATTTGTAACCTCTTCGTATAATTCCTTTGTCAATGTATCCATCATAAAATTCCCTCCATCCATTTCTCTGATTCCACACACTAACAATAATTTAAATCTGTCCAGAAGTAAACCGATGTCGTTATCTGTCGAAATTTATAATTTATAAAAGCGTTTGTAATTACAGGCCATTGCAGTCTTATCAGGGTATCCCGTATCGTCTGGTGTATTTCTATGATGATCCTTATGCCAACAGTAACAGGCGTTCACAATTCCCTGCCGCATATAAAAAAATGAAGGGTTCATAACGAATCCTTCGAGCGGGCAGACGATCTATATAAGCATTTAAAGACCGCCGCTTATTCAAGCCTGCACATCCATCTTACAGCAGGAAGATATACGGATGCCTTATTGCAAGCATCCACAAACAGCATAAAGAATCCAAATCTATTGGTATACACAACAGATTGGATTCTCTTTTTTCTATTCACACTGAGTAAGCATGCCGTATATCAGAAAATGCTTCCGCATTTACTTTAGCCAGTCACTGTGGAACACCCCTGCCTGATCCACACGCTCATAGGTGTGTGCACCAAAGCAGTCCCGCTGTGCCTGTATCAGATTCGTTTCCAGACTTGCCGTGGTGTAGCCATTGACATAATTCATCGCACTGCATAAAACCGGTATATACAAGCCCTTTTGCAGAGCGAAGCTGATGATGCGCTGTAAATCCTCTCTGCCCTGTTTCACATACTCTGTAAACTGATCGGATACAAGCAGATTTGTAAGGTTTGCATCCTTGTCATAGGCCTGATATATATCCTTTAAGAACTCTGATTTGATAATACAGCCATTCTGCCATATCACCGCAAGCTGCTTGGTATCAATATGGTAGCCGCATTGCGCATTCACGGCAGCTATGAGGGAAAAGCCCTGTGCATAGATGCTCGTTTTTGCCAGCAGCACCGCCTTATACAGATCAGCAGCCAGCTGCTCATTGCCGGTTTCTTCATCCTGTGTACCTGCATAGCACTGTTCCGCCTGTAGCCGTTGGGCTTTCATGGAAGAAAGAAATCTTGCTTCCACAGCCTCTATAAGGCTTGGCACAGGAACACCGTATTCCAGAGAAACACATGCTGTCCATTTTCCGGTTCCCTTCTGCTTTGCGACATCCAGCACCTTGTCAAGCAGCCATTCCTCCTGTTCCTTTTTTTGCAGGATATCCTCTGTGATATCCAGAAGATACGAGGCAAGATTATGCTGATTCAGCTGATGAAATGCCTTTTGCACAGCGGCACGATCCTTTGGATACAGCCTTTTCAGGATTGCATAAAGCTCCGCAAGCAGCTGCATATCGGCATATTCAATACCATTATGCACCATCTTCACAAAATGGCCGGAGCCTTCTTTTCCGATATAGGTACAGCAGGCTGTGCCGTCTTCATTTTTGGCAGCGATTGCAGTAAAGATGTCCGCAATTTCGCAATAGGCCCTGTATTCCCCGGAGGGCATGATGCTGGGACCATGCAAGGCTCCCTTTTCTCCACCGGAAACACCGCTTCCTATCAGATAAAATCCATCCTGCTGCATGGACTGCATTCTGCGCTGTGTATCCTCATAATAGGAATTCCCGCAGTCTATCAGTATATCCCCTTTCGCAAGCAGTGGCTTCAAGGATGCAATGACACTGTCCACCACACGTCCTGCCGTTACCATTAGGATGATTTTACGCGGTTTCTCAAGGCTGTTGACAAAGGCTTCCAGTGACTCATATCCGAAAAGCTTCGGATATTTCTGTGTGAACTGCTTTGTGATTTCTGTTTCTATATTGTATACAGATACAGAGAAGCCGTGCTGCATGATATTGCGTGCCAGCGACTGTCCCATGACGCCCAGTCCGTATACTCCGATATTATTCATAGCGAGCCTCCTCTTCCTGACAGCGCTTTAATTCCTCCTTGGCCTGCTTGAGCAGTTTCGGGTTCTGATACAGCGTCAGAATACTGTTTGCCATTGCCTTGCTGGAAATATCAAGACAGTGTTTGCCGGCATCGGATATTGCGAGCTCGCGAAACTGATCGGTATGGCCGGATATCTTCTTTTCCGGAAGCAGTGTCATATAGAGATTGCATGCGGGAATCACACGGGAAACATTTCCCAGATCCTCTCCACCCGCATCACTCGGCATTCCCTCCATCATGGGCTCCCCAAGTGCCAGCATTTCCTGTCTGCACAGCTCAGCGAGCACCGCATTCGGCATACGCCCGTAATATCCCGGTATTTCCTTATAGCTTACCCTGCAGCCGCTGGCCAGTGCCATGCCTTCTGCAATGTTTATGATTTTCTGTTTGGTGGTTTCGATATCCTTTGCCCGCATGGTGGATATTTCCACCTCCAGCCTTGCATAATCCGGAATGCGTCCGATATCCCGTTCACTTTCCGCTATGATACAGCAGATATGAATAGAATCACGCAGCTGCTGCCGGGCAAGTCCCACTGCCTGATAAAACAGATTCGCCGCATCCAGTGCATTGATGCCGTTTTCCGGATGGGATTCTGCGTGTGCACTCTTACCGAAGTACTCTATTTCAAAGTCGGTAAAGGAAGCACATTCGCCTCCGATTCTTGCCATGGCACTTGTCGGATGCATCAGGAAAACAGCATCCAAACCGTCAAATACACCCTGCTTAAGCATGATGATCTTTCCTCCGCCATCTTCCTCGGCAGGTGTTCCATATACCTCGATGCTGCCTTCCAGCTCACTGCTCTCCAGAACCTGCTTTACTGCGACTGCACAGCCTAGCGCACTGGTTGCGATCAGGTTATGACCGCAGGCATGCCCCAGTCCCTTTAATGCATCGTATTCCGCAAATACGGCAATTCTTGGACCGTTTCCTTTTTTGAACACAGCCTGAAAGGCCGTATCCAAACCGGCGATTCCCGTCTTCACAGCAAATCCCTGCTCCTGCAGATAAGAAGAAAGCGCATGTGCAGCTTTCTTCTCTTCAAAGGCAATTTCAGGATTTGCATGGATATAGGAGGCCAGCTTCCACAGATGATCAAAGTGTTCATCTATAAATAAATTAACCTTTTTTTTTAATATTTCCATATAAAATCTCCCCTAATTTAATAGTTTTTAAGATCTTGTTTAAACTATATCAAAGAATGACAGTATAAGTGAAGCAATAATAATACCAATTAGGATACCGCCATACTTTGTACCTTTTTTCTTCATGTAAAAATAAATACCTGTAATCACAGCAAAAGGCAATAACCCTGGCATAATACCATCTAATATATTCTGAAGTAAAATCGGATCACTATTTTCCAATTTAAAACCTGCCGTTGTTGTTAGTGATACAAAACTTGCAGACAACGCTCCCATCATCATTAGCCCTAGGATACTGCAGGCATCAATTATTCGATTCATTAGTCCACTTTGTATAAGCTTACTGATAGCGTTACGGCCAAGTGAATATCCCAGACGGCACATATAGTAGCCAATGAAATATCCAGCCAAAGGAAATAACAATACGAAGAATGCACCAATTAGATTGTTGCTTAGAGCCATCGTTGTAGCAAGTGCAAGACATATAGGTTTAAGTGTACCCCAAATCAATGTGTCTCCAATTCCTGCTACAGGGCCCATCAATCCAGTTTTCAAAGCTATTATCATTTCTCCAGAAATTTCCTTATTTGCTGCCTTTTCTTCTTCCAACGACATCGTAATACCATGAATTACAGAACCTATAGTTCCCTCCGTATTGAAGAATTGCAAATGGCGAAGCAGTGCCTCCTGATACTCCTCATCATTTGGATATAGCTTCCGTAATGTATTTTGAATACTGGCACAGAAAGATAATGACTGCAGTCGATCATAGCAATGTGAAACTTCACACAGCCAATACCATTTATTATAAGCTCTGAATAATTCTTTTTTTGTAATCTTTGATTTCTTAACTGCTGCTGTCATGATTACACCTCCCTTTCTTTTTTATTTTTAAGGAACAAATATAATAAAGCAATACATGTTCCGAAAATTGCAACTCCCATTGTAGCTACTTCAAAGTATATAACTAAGAAATATCCAATTACAAAGAATGGTAGAAATTCCATTTTTCCAATTGTATACACCGCCATTGCAAAACCAATTGCGGGTAATACGCCGCCTGCTACTTCAATACCGTGCATAGCCCATGTTGGAATTGAATTGATTACCCCTTCAACGAGCGTAGGTGCCAGTATATTAGCGAGAAAAATCGGTATAGCAGTTAGAAAGAACGTGAGTATAAGTGGGTATACAGAAGCATTACGTGTAACTGCTGCATAATTTCCGTTTTCTACGCTTTTTTGTGCGCGAATAGTAAACGTTGAGTTGATTGAATATTTAACGTTCCATAGTATAGAACCCAGTATTCCAAAAGGGACTGCTAAAACAGTTGCTGCGTGTGCATCAAGCCCTGTACGGAGTGCAATCGGAATAGCTACCAATGCTGCGCTAGAAGCACACGCTGGAACAGTACCTCCTGGATAAATGATTCCTAAATACATTAACTCTAAAGATCCCCCAATCATTAAACCTTGCTCCACCTGTCCAGTTAAAAGTCCAAGAAGCGCACCTACAAGAACAGGCTGTCCCAGAGTATCACTCAGGGTATAACCAAAATCTGTCGTTGATACAAACTGCCAAATCCCACAAAATGCTGCAATCAGCAATAAACTAGTATCCATATTCATTTCCTCCTCTATTCATTGAACTCTAATTTTTCAATCACTTTCTCTATTTCATATTTCTGCTGTGTTGGTACAACCTGTATGTGAATATCACTTCCTTCCGCTATCATTTCCTTCAAAAGTTGTACATCCTTTGCATCAAACGAGATTCCACTGGAAGTATTGATTCTACCAGAACCTCCACCAAGCCCTCCAATTTGTACCTCAGGAAGAGGGAAGCCTAGCCTCTGAAGATTTCGTATATCACTAACGTTTTTAAATAAGAGCAAAACTTTACCTTCTCCGAACTGATCTGTTGTCCACTTAGCCATTGCATCATCTACTGTAAAAATATCTACCTTAACATTAGATGGAGCAGCCATTTTATAAACACTAGCTAAAAACTCATCCTTAGCCAGCATATCATTAACGATTATAATTCGATTTGCATTTGCCTGTTTCACCCATTTGGTAACTACCTGACCATGTATCAGACGAAAATCAATACGCACTAAATTTATATCAGCCATATAAAAACCTCCTTATTTGCGCTCATTAAGCAATTTTATAACATCTTTTCCACTATCTCTCAGTATTTCCAGTCCTACTTCAACTAACTCCTGTCTAGGGCGAAGATTTCTTTGTGAGGTCACCTCGATATACATCGCCAGATTCAATCCGGAAATCACCTGCATGTCATATGTTTTCGACAGAATCGCACATGTCGTACACGGTGTTCCGCCAAACAGATCCACCAGGCACAGAACCTTACCATCACCCAGCTTCTCCAGCTGCTTCTCCAGCATTGCTCTGTAATCCTCCGGCTGCATTCCCGGCATCAGAGAAAACGCAAATACATTCTCTGCCTCACCGGCAATCATCTCAGCGGATTTCATCAGTTCTTCACCGAATCTGCCATGTGTACAGACGAAGACCCATACATTATCCTCCATAACTTACTCCTTTCTTATTACCTTCACTCATTTACTAGCAAGTCCCATGCCAAAATAAAAAAGTGCCTGTTTATCAGCACTTTTCCATCTCTGTATGCTAGTGTGTCATTCTGTGTCAAAGTTATCCATGATGTAAGCCACTTCTGTGTCAGAGATGCGGATTTGAAATTCCCGCTCAATGATTTTCATCGCTGTACGGACAAGACGATACAGCTTTTCATTTCGCTGAATACGTTCCTGACAGGCATCATATTCCATCTCCGCACCACGAATACAGCGCTCAATCATACATCCGACATGCATCATATAACCAATCAGTATCCGGTTATAGTCGTCAATATCCCACATTTTGGATATGACCTGGAAGGATTTGCGTATCACATCATCTGCTTTTATCGGGTCAAGGAACACAAGCGATTCCTTCAGAAAATTATTCATGACGATATTGGAGGAAACCGGCTCCCTGTCTTCAACCCCAAGTGCTGTGGATATGATTTGTGCGATTTTTGCCAAACCGTCCTCCAGAATGATTTTATCACTGGAAATGTACAGCGTATCCTCCAGATGCAGATCTCTGGCACCGACAACGGCAAGAATACGTTTATTTTCCAGATGCTTTTCTTTAAAGGATTCCGTATTGCATGCAACAATATCGATATGATATTCGTCTATGGCAGGAATGGCGGAGCGAATCAGCTCTCCCAGCTTAACCGCTGCCCCTTCGCCGCTCAGACAGGTCGTTACAATGACATTCTGGTGCAGGGCCTTTTGCTTGATTTCCTTGGAGTACAGCTTTCCGATATACGGAGTATAGCTTCGCAGCTCGCGATACAAATCGTCCAGTGTATATTCGCTCAGCATCGTTTTCCGCAAAGCTTCCAGTACAAACGGTGTGGATATCATATCGATTGTCTTTGTTGGAATTCCTGTTTTCTGTGTAATGATTTCCCCAAAGGATAGCAGGGAGCCCATATCGACAAGAATGAACACCCCCTTTCCCTCATCAATTTCCTTCACTTTGCGTGTCACCGTTTCCAGAAAATCATCCACACTCTGATGCAGGCTCATATCAAGCGCATGACCATGGCGTGTGTCCAGCAGCGCGTTGGCAACATCCACCATATTGCGTGCCACACCGTTTCCATGTGCCAGTGCAAGAAGTGCAATCGCTCCGTTTACCTGCGGCTTATCCTTTTCAATACACAGAAACATTGTAAAGAAGACGATTTCCTGCGGCGGAAACGGAATTTCCAGCTCCTTCTGCAGGAAGCTCATGATTTCCATTGCCACATGATATTCATTCGGATTTTCACTGAGAACGTCGTAGATGTTTGCATTCAGCTCATGCTCCTTACGCTTGTTTTCCATCAGTGCGGATATATGCAGCGCCATTGCCGTATACACCTTTTTGGAAATCGGATAGCCAAGTCGCTGCTGAGCCAGCTGCAGGGCAACCTCTACTGCATGATATACATGAATCGGTACAATTTTGTAAAGCATTGCTTCACTCCCGGATTCCTCAATCTGATTGCTTAAGGTTTTGATATAGGTTTCGATATACATGCGCATATGACGGTTGATGTTTGCATTGTCAAAGCCCTTTGCCTCATAATCCTGAAAACGGCGGTTCATTTCCTCATAAATATTCAAAAACTCGCCATCATAGTGTTCCAGCTTTGTTTCCTGATCATAGACGAAGATCTCCTGATCATGCATCGTCAGAAAATCATCAACCTCCTTCTGCTTGCCGGAATTTAAAAGACCGTGATAGATATGCTCCTGCAGTAAGGACAAAGTAATGCGAATCACGTTATCCTGACGGGATATATGCTCCAGAAAGCCGTTGGCACATAGCAGGCGGATATCCGCCTTCAGCTGCCCGATGTTCCCCTTGCAATCGTAGGACAGCAAAGCCCGCATGACCTTGGCCTTAACCTGAATAGGAATTTTGACCTGGTTATATTCCTGACGGAAGAATTTTTCAATCAGCTCATAGCGCTCTTCAATGGAGCGTTCTTCCAGAGAAGGCATGGTGATCGTCATCGGTATCCTTCGTAAAAAGGTCTGAAGCAGACTGGATTCCAGGTTTTCCGTTGTTGCGGCGATGATCAGCACTCTGGCATCCTTGCTAGTTTCATTGGCTCCCAGCTTGCGGTATTCTCCCTTGTCCAGCAGCATGAACAGCATTTCCTGCCCCTCCGGAGGCAGCCGGTGAATTTCATCCAGAAAGAGGACACCGTTTTGTGCCTTTTCCACCAGACCTTCACTTTCCCTGTCTGCGCCGGTATAGGCACCCTTTACATATCCGAACAGCTGTCCCAGCAGAAGCTGTGGATTATCCGCATATTCGGCACAGTTGAAAATAACAAACGGTGCAGTCTTTTGCAGTACACCATGATCCTTGGCATACTGATACATGATTTCCGCAAACATCGTCTTACCCGCACCTGTTGGTCCCACCAGCAGCGTATGCAGGCCAAACGGCGGATAGATCATAGCCGCCTTTGCCTTGTTGATCATCGTCTTCAGACTTTTATCACTGCCGATCAGCTTATCAAAATCATTTTCGGTATACACTTCTCCTCGTTCCTGCAAATATTCCTGCAGAGAGGAAACAGCAAAACGTTCCAGTGAATGCGCCAGCAGGACCTCCATGCGTTCCCTGTCGAAATAATAAACCGGTCTTCCGGTGATCTTGATAACTGCATTCTCCTGAAAAAGCTGATTCAGTTCTTTACTTACATTCGCCCGATCCATCCCCATGAAATCGGATAGCTGCTGTGCGCTGACCCCCTCATAGCCTTCCTGTATGGAAGAAAGGCTGATGTCTGCACAGAGCTGCTTCAATGTGTCTGCTACCCTGGATTTTCTCCGCATGTTTTCACCTCTTTATTCTGATACGTGTTCAATGCGATTATAAGTTATAAGTATTTGAAAGTCAAAATGTCTGTGTGAATTTCCTGAATTTTACTTTACATAAGCAGGCGGTTTCTACACATTATTTATATCGCTCCTTCCTACGTAATAATATGCATAATGAAAAAAACATATATTATATCCTTTATGTGCTTTCAGAATGAAGCGTGTTCTATACCGATTTTATAAGCATACATAACAAAGAATAAAAGGTTTGCAAAGTGTGACTGCTATCAGTTTAACACGTTTTAAAGTACTTCCAGCTGCTGTTCCCATAAGCTCTTTCACTTGCAGATTCAACTTATCTCATGATATTGCAAAAACAATAAACAAATTTTAGTGGTACAAAAAAGAGCTGAGATGATACAGCTCTTTAAAAATTACTGTAGGTATAGCTTTTTAGGATAGATGCAGAGATTGCAGAACCGTAGGCCGTATGTCTTCTTCAACATCCAGTATATTCATAGCATCCACCGCACTGACATCGATTTTCTGCATCAGTTTTTTTACATGGAGTAGTGTTGCTTCCACTTTTCCCTCTTCCTTGCCTCTTTGCTCAATGAAATCGCTAAAGTTGCACATATCCATAACCTCCTGATCTATCTCCTTCTCCATTAGTATACCATACGTCTTCTGTAATTGTTCCTTTTTATCCTCTACTGCGAGATTTTTTATAAACAAAATCTTTAACAGCTCTAAAAGCCTCTGCTTGTTCTCATCCTCCTGCTCTACCGCATTCGGAATATCCTGCGCTTTTCGTACGCCTTCCTTCTTCGGATACACCATGACTGCTGTGAGCAAATCATAGTCCTCCTTTGCGGCATGCCATATCTTTGTTTCACATGTTTCCTGTATCCTATAGGTGTTAATGACATCATTCTTTTGATTGTTATGTCCGATACAGATCCAGATAGAACAGACCTTTCTGATCCTGCCATAATCCGAATGCTGAAATCCATCCTTTGGATGCTTCTGTCTTGACATCAATCTGCTGCAATAATACAAAGCACGCTTGATCAGAGGATAACCGGGATCATCCTTTGCCTGGCTTTCCAGATTGATGATCATGCGAACTTTCTTATCCGCAGGTGTGCTCTTATCGGCTTCCTTCTGCTTCATGGGGATTGTCGCCTCGAACTGAATATCGTATTTGATCTGTGCCCCCGGTATAGCTTCATCCGTGACCTCAACCTGATGATCATCGATATATTCACAGTCTGCTGTGTTTATGGAAGACATTTCGATATAGGACGGTATGTCCTCCAATGGAGTATCTGCGTATTCCGGAACACAGCCCTTCATCACATAGGCGAGAATCTGCTTGTTTGATAATAGCTTTTTACAGTACATGTCATATTTCTTTTTATGATCATAGCAGCTAATCATAGCTGCTGCTTCTGTTTTCATTTTTGTTGTCATAATCATATCCTTTCTTTCTCCTATTGCTATCTGTACTTTAAGGATATGATCCGGTGGTGCTCTTGTTCTGCTGTTGTTTTCATTAGCAAATAGAAGTATCTGCTGTTTTGTATCATACGCAGGAACGGATACAACAAAAACAAGGCAGTGCTTACCGCCGACAAGCGGTGTTCAGCTGCTGTAAACTACTTAATAATTGAATGAAAGCATAAGAAAAAACGCTTCTAGCAAGCGGTTGAGCTACTGAAAGGCCGGGGCTTTTGCGGATGAATTAGATTTGAATGCATTGTATTGTTTATATAGTTTCTCATAGGCCGACCTCTCCTTTTTTGTATTTACAGTGTAGCATAAAACCTACAAGAAATATAGAGGAATATATCATTCATACTTATGAAACATAACGAAAAGTTTATTAACATGCTATCCTCTCACAGTATATACATGCTTCATACTGTAAACAGCAGCTTTGACTTACCTTTGTGTAATCTCGTCTTAGTCATTTGATCCTTTATGTATATCCGGTACCTTCAGCAACTGTTGCCTTACAACATTTTTTTCGCAGACACAGTCTGAATGCAAGCAGCAGGCGTATTTTTACAAACACTGAACGGTATACATATCTTCTCTTTATGGAAAAACATTTCATATACAGGGACAAATTACGTGAAAAAGATGGTACAATAATAAGATGAAAGCAGGGGTGTATGTATGGAGTTTACCAATGCACAAATCCGGGATTTTGCCGGAAGTGATGAACAATATGAAAAAGCGAAAAGACTGGTGGATGAGCAGAGAATCGTATCTCTGGATATCGATGATTTTTCTTCCAGGGAAATCATCATGATCAACGCTACCATTAAGGATGGAAAGAACTACCGGGAAGTCAACATGTCCATCGACAAGGATGATGTAACGGTGCGCGCACATTTATGCAGCTGTCCGCAGCATGGGAAAGATACATTGTCATGTGAGCACTGTACGGCTGTTTTAATAAAGCTGAATGAGGAGCATGAAAAGAAGCAGAAGGAGACGGATGCACATACCGCAGTTCAGCAGCATGACAGCTACGCCATTTCCCTTATGAATGCCTATGAGGAACAAATCATCTATTCCTCGCTGGCTATGAATCTGAAGCAGGCGGTACATATCGAGCCTGTTTTGGAGATTCGTCAGCGAACTATCCTGGCACTGACACTGAAGGTGGGGAATGCAAAGCGCTATATCGTAAAGGATATTGCGCAGTTTCTTGACGATATCCGCCACAATGTGAAAAAAAGCTATGGCAAGGAGCTGGAGTTTCTGCATAACCGCTTAAGCTTTGATGAAGAAAGTCAGAAGCTGCTTGACTTTATGCTGCGCCATGAGCATGATGTCCTCTATTTCCAGAACCGCCATGCACTGGAGCGCTGTCCGCAGGCACGAAACCTGTGTATGACACCGGATGCGCTTGATGAATTTTTCCAGCTGTACGCCGGTGAGGATATCATGCATCGCATGAAGGAAAAAATGCTGATCAACATGCGCTTTCTGGATGAAAATCCAAAGCTTACCATGGAAGTTAAAAAACAGGAGGATGACTCCTATGAAATCGCCTTGAGCTCTTTGAGCTATCGCATATTTGAAGGCCGCAGCCATGTATATTTGTTAATGGATCATATTTTGTACCGCTGTGATACCGCTTATTCCAAAGCCTGCAGCCGCCTGCTGCAGACATATCTGGAAAAGAAAAAACCGCTGCTGTTAAGCAGTGAACTCATGCCCACCTTTTATAATAATGTCATTATGAATACACGCCGGTATATTCCGCTGAGAGGTGTGGATATCTCTGCCTTTGCACCGCTTCCTCTGGAATGCCGTCTGTATATCGATATGCCCAAGCACAATGTGATTTCCGCACGCCTGATGTACTGCTATGGAAATGAGGAATACAACGCTTTCAGCACAAGTGCCCTGTCCACCTCCAGAAATTTCAATGATGAAATTGCGACACGGCTTGTCTTTACCCGTTACATGACCCGAATCGATGCAGTGGACGGCATTGCCTATATCGAGCATTCGCAGGATGCCATGTATGAATTTCTGAATCAGGGGCTGAAGGAGCTTGGCAATACCTGTGAGATATTTGCTACAGATAAATTTAAAAAGCTGCAGATCAAGGAGAGTGTCAATATCTCCATGGGTGTCCGCATTGAAAGTGATTTGCTGGAAATTAATTTTGATACCTACGATTTCCCTGTTAATGAGCTGCAGGAGGTCCTTGCCTCTTATCGTATGAATAAGAAGTATTACCGTATGAAAAACGGCTCCTTTGTCAATATCGAGGATAGTGCACTGCAGGAGCTCAGTGCAATTCTGGATGGTATGCACGTGAGTGAAAAGGAAATCAGCAGCGGTGTGATCAAGGTTCCCAAATATCGTTCTCTGTATATTGACAACAGTCTGAAGGACAGCGATATGATCAAGGTCGACCGGGATTCCTCCTTCAAGGATATTATTCGCGGCATCCGCAATGTCAAGGACAGTGACTTTGCAGTCCCTCCAGCGCTGAAGTCAACACTGCGTAATTATCAGAAAACCGGCTTTCGCTGGATGAAAACCATGGCTGCCTATGGCTTTAGCGGTATACTGGCAGATGATATGGGTATCGGTAAAACCCTGCAGGTGATCACGCTGCTGGAGGATGAACGGCTGCAGCGCAAAGATTCTTTGTCACTGGTCGTTTGCCCGTCTTCGCTGATACTCAACTGGCAAAGTGAAATTGAGAAATTTTCCAAGACGCTGACGAGCATCATTATCAGCGGCTCCAGTGATGAGCGAAAGGTACAAATCCGCAGCTGTAAGGACTATGATGTCGTTATCACCTCCTATGATTATTTAAAACGGGATATTGAAGCCTACGAGGACTTTACCTTCCAGTATCAGATTATCGATGAAGCGCAGTATATCAAAAACCACAACACCAAGAATGCCATCAGCGTAAAGCAGATACAGGCCCGCCATCGGTTCGCCCTGACCGGAACACCGATTGAAAATTCACTGGCAGAGCTGTGGAGCATCTTTGATTTCCTAATGCCCGGCTATCTGTATACCTATTCCTATTTCAAAAAGCAGTATGAGCAGCCCATCGTCAAGGAAAACGATATGGGAATGCTGAAGGAGCTGAAACGTATGGTTGAACCATTTATCCTGCGGCGTGTGAAGAAGGATGTCCTCAAGGAACTGCCGGAAAAGGTGGAAAACACCGTGCTGATTGAGCTGGATGAAGAAACAAGAAAATTATATATGGCCAATGTATCCCTCATACGGGATGACCTTAACAAAAGCTTTAAGGAAAAAGGCTTCGCAAACAGTAAAATCATGATTCTCAGTATGCTGACCAGACTGCGTCAGCTGTGCTGTGATCCGCGCCTGCTGTATGAAAATTATAACGGTATCGGTGCCAAAATCAGTGCCTGTATGGAGTTTATTGAAAGCTGCCGGGAATCCGGAAAAAAGGTTCTCCTGTTCTCACAGTTCACCTCGCTTCTTTCGCTGCTGGAAAAGGAGCTGATACGCCAGGATATCCCTTACTATCTGTTGAAGGGAAGCACACCGAAGCTGCAGCGGCAGCAGCTGGTAAACAGCTTTAACAGTGATGATACCCCCATCTTCCTGATATCCCTGAAGGCAGGCGGTACCGGCTTAAATCTGACAAGTGCGGAAGTCGTTATCCATTTTGATCCATGGTGGAACGTTTCTGCACAGAATCAGGCAACGGATCGCGCCTACCGCATCGGTCAGCATAACAATGTACAGGTTGTCAAGCTGATAGCAAAGGATACCATCGAGGAGAAAATCATGCAGCTGCAGAGTCTGAAGCAGGACCTCAGCGACTCCATTATTCACAATAACGAGGGAATCATCACCAGCATGAGCAAGGAAGAGCTGATGAATTTGTTCTAACGCACTGCCTCTGTCTGACAAGGTCATGTACAAAAATAGAGATACTTACACAAGCTGAATTTCATTGCTATTTTTATAAGGCTGTCTTTTATAACAGCATGGCATAATGCACAGCTGAAGCTATCATAACAAAGACGCATATACATTTGGATACTCCCATGTACTGCGTCTTTTTCTATATCCAACCTTACGATAGACCTCTGAACGCTTTTCACAGCGCAATGGCTGTCTTACTCATTTGCGGAAGAGAAAGACATAGGGAAGCATGCTGGCAGCATATCTTTTCTCCGTTAAGCAAACGATTACAAGTTATTTCTTTCGCTGCTTATAAAAATGAGCGGTTTCTTGCATCTCATTCCCATATCAGCAAAGAAAAACGAACGATGCCTTCTGATTTTTAAATGCTCCATAACCGTATACAGCGAAGACATGCATTCTGTAGCCGCTTTTCCCCTTAAAATCATCAGTGGATTGCATACCTCCGCATTTTCTATCTGAAGCTGTAGAAAACGGTATGATGTAGAATAGAGCCACTCTGCTGACTGTTGTGCAAATTTGTACTTTTTTCGACAGCCGCCGCATAGCTTACAAACAGGTGATCCCATATGAAAAAAGAACTTTTATTTCCACAGGATTGTGACGGTGAGCAATACCTGCGCCGTCTGATAGACGCCTATCCTTATGATATTGAGGAAGCAAGAGTACTCGCCCTGCTTACCGCACAGCCGCACCCCAGTCCGTATCTGCTGGAATTTCTGACCTATGCCGCGACACTTTCAAAATTTCGTCTGTGCAGCAGTGAAGCAGCACGAAACCCTTCTCTGGACACCCTGTTTCAGAACATGGCCGTCCTGAAGCAAAAGGACAACAGCCTGCTGCATATGCAGCCCTTTGGATTTGATGCTACCCTGCAGCTGCGTGTATGTGAGGTATCCCATCCCTATGCACACCTTCCTCTGGAGCAGATTCCCTTTATTTCACAGGTACAGCTGCATCATGTACCACTCTTTCAGCAGCCGGATGCCGCCAATATTTCTATTGAGCGCTCCTCCACCTTCATCTACCGCGATATCAGTATGGATGCAAATGCTTTTTTTGCAATGAGTATTGCGATTGCGGATAAAAAGGGCATTTTTTATCTGTCCAGAGAATGCGTACAGCTGGGCGTCTGTCTCGCCGCCCTGTATCCGCTCACTGCCTTGTCCCTGCAACAGGACTTCATTCTCATTTTTGCCTTAGCCTCCGCAAAGGATCAGGCCTGCTACTATTACGATGAAACGAATCAGATCACCATCGGACTGGTCAGCGGAACCCCGCGTATGCATCATATACGCTATCTCAAGGATATGCTGCAGACCCTTTACAATGCAATCTGCATGGAGAAGCACGATCTGCCCATTCATGCCTCCATGCTTCAGATGCAGGCGGGTGATACAAAGAAAGGACTGGTCTTTGCCGGAGAAAGCGGAACCGGCAAAAGTGAGCTGCTTGATGCCTGTCTTCGAGTCTGTGAACAGAAGGGGCTATCGGCAGCCCCCGTTTATGATGATCATGGAACCCTGCATTATCTGGATGAGGAAATTGTCAGCACCGGCGGAGAAATCGGTGCCCTGAAAAACATCACACATTCCCGTATCACCTCGGTATTCTCCACTTTTTCCGACAGCCTGTTTCTGATACAGGAAAATCAGGAGCTGTATCAGATTCTGCCGCTTATTCAGCATGCAAATACCCTGCAGTTTCACAAGGTTACACATTTGTTTTATCTGGATAATGTCAGCGATGAATACGGCTATCGGCGACTGGAAACACTGGATGAATGTCTGGACCTGTTCCGCAAGGGACCCTGCCGCAGAAACGGACAGCTGATTTCCTCCTATTTCATCAATCCGCTTGGCTGTGCTCAAAACAAGCCTGTCTGTGACGCCCTCCTGCGGGATTTCTTTACCATCCTCTATCTGCAGGATATTCCGGTCTATGTTCTGTACACGAGAAGGGCGGAAAACAATACGCAGCTGTATGAGGAATATACAGCCTCGATTTTACGTGAAATCCTTGGAAATGATTGCGAAAACGAAGACGAACCGCTATACTTATAGTAGCTGTACGTCAGGAGGTAGTACATGGAAACAAAGGAAATCATAGACGCGCTCCAGATGAAACGTTCTCTCATCCGCATATCGCATGAAATCATCGAGCATAACCGCGGCGTAGAGGATATCGTCTTAATCGGTATCAAGACAAGAGGAGAAATTCTTGCCAGACGACTGGCAGACATTATATGCAACGTGGAGGACATCAGTGTTCCCTGCTTTGCCCTGGATGTATCGCATTGGAGAGATGATCGGGAAAAGCCCTATCCCCTGCCGATGGAATCCCTGCCGGTAAAGGATAAAAAGGTCATCCTTGTGGATGATGTACTCTTCAAGGGAAGAACCGTACGGGCTGCGATGGATGCGATCATGCACTATGGTAGAGCCAGGGAAATTCAGCTTGCTGTGCTGGTGGACCGCGGACATCGGGAGCTTCCCATTCGCGCTGACTATATAGGAAAGAATATTCCCAGCTCCCTGCGTGAGGTCATTCGGGTCAGAGTCAGCGAGATTGACGGAAACGACGGCGTTTCTATAAGTAAGTGAGGTAGACAAATGGATAAGACATACGTATTGGATTTTGCTTCAAGACTTTTGGGGACGGACTCCCCAACCGGTTATACAAAAAAGGCAATTGACCTTGTAGCCGACGAGGCAGCAGCCTTGGGTTATCAGACTAAGCGCAACAATAAGGGAAACCTTCTGATTTATGTAAAGGGCTCCAGCAGTGAAAAAACAATCGGCTTCTGTGCGCACTGCGACACACTTGGGCTGATGGTACGCTCCATCAAAAGCAACGGTATGCTGGCAGTCACCAACATCGGCGGCCCGATCATTCCCACACTGGATGGGGAATACTGCCGCATTCATACAAGAGATGGCAGGGTATATAGCGGTACCGTACTTTCCTGTTCTCCCGCATCGCATGTATATAAAGACGCGTCGACCAGAAAACGTGAGGTCGATGAGATGGAAATCCGCATTGACGAGGTTGTGAAAACAAAAGCGGATGTGGAAGCACTCGGCATCTGCAACGGTGATTTTGTGGCAATCGACCCAAAGGTTCAGATTACGGAAAGCGGCTTTATCAAATCCCGCTTTTTGGATGACAAAATCAGTGCCAGTGCCCTGATGGGCGTCCTTCAGCATATGAAGGAACACAGCATCACCCCTGCATACGATCTTATTTTCATGATGAGCACATATGAGGAGGTCGGTCATGGCATGTCACACATACCGGAATGCATTAGTGAGCTGATAGCCGTGGATATGGGCTGTATCGGTCTTGATCTGGCCTGCAGTGAACAGGATGTTTCCATCTGTGCCAAGGATTCCAGCGGACCGTATGATTATGAAATGACCAGCCGGCTGATTGAGCTGGCTAAGGAAAAGAAGCTGTGCTATGCCGTTGATATTTATCCGATGTATGGCAGCGACGTCAGCGCAGCACTGCGCGGAGGCTGTGATATCCGCGGTGCACTGATCGGTCCAGGCGTACATGCATCCCATGGAATGGAACGAACGCATTATGATGGTGTGGAAAACACCATGAAGCTGATTCTCGCATATATTTCCTAGCTTTCCCCTTGATTTTCTTCAGAATATGCAACCATGCTCTGAAGAAAATCTTTTTTATATTCCCTGCATACCGCCTGCTTCCCACGCATATAGTTGAAAGAGGTGAACCTATGCTGTTTCATACATTTCTATTTGTTTTTCTGGCGGAGATGGCCGATAAAACACAGCTGATGATTATGGCGCTGACAAACCGCTACTCCGTAAAAACCGTAATTGCCGGCATGATACTCGGTGTCTTTGCCATCAGCGGTGTCTCCGTACTGGCCGGTGATCTGATCGGTGATCTGATTCCCATGCGTCTGATCAAGCTGGCAGCAAGTGCCATGTTTCTGTTTTTTGGACTGATGAATCTTCGCTGCAGCACCGAGGAAGAAGCAGGGCATCATGTTGCATTGAAAATCCCCGTAATATCCATTGCATTTACCTTTGTTATCGCAGAGCTTGGTGATAAAACGCAGCTCGCCACCGTTGCGTTGGCCGCCGATCACATGCGTGAGCATTTTCCGATTTTCCTCGGTGCATCACTGGGGCTGATTATGGCGAATATACTCGGTATCTTTGCAGGCAAGCTGATCTTCTCTCACCTTCGTGAAGATACGGTCAAGGTGGGAAGCTCCTTCATTTTTTTCCTCTTCGGCTCGCTGACCCTGTTTGAAGCCGTCCCCGGCAACAATCTGATATTCATCGGATACAGCACGGTGCTTATGGTATGTGCCTACGCAATTTACACCTTTTCACGCCGTCACGTTGGAACACACGGATAAAAACACCTTCCTGCAACCTGTCACAAATACCAAAAAAATTGCAATCAGCACAACAGAGTATTCCTGTTTGAATTGCATAAGAGACCCCATGAAAAGTGGAGTCTTTTTACATGTCATCCTCTCAACTGCACAGTTTCCTGAAATAAGCTTTGTAAAACTGTTCATTTCCTGTATAGATGGGATATAATATGGGTATTGTCTAAAGGATGAAAGAAGGTAGATACTTATGAATGAATGGTCTTTAGATGTTTTATACAAGGGATATTATGATGAAGCCTTTGTCAATGACTTCAAAAAAATGGATACCGTTATTCAACGCTGTACACAGGCTGCTGAGCAGCTGTGTCATGATAACGAGGTGAAAGCTTTACACGATATGCTGTCCCTGCTGGAGGAATTCCACACACTAGCCGATCGCGTCGGACACTTTATTTCTCTGAAGCAGTCCACGAATACATCGGATGGAAAAACGGTTTCGCTGATGAATCAGTTTTCACAGAAATTCAGCGGCATCACGAAAGCAAATGCAAGGTTCAACCGCTACGTGGCAGAAATTGAGGATCTGGATGCGTGTATTGAACAGGATGCACTGCTGAAGGAATACAGCTACCTGCTGCATACAATAAAAGAGGACAGTACCTATCTACTCAGTGATGATGTAGAGGATGTATTATCCAAAATGAATATCAGCGGCGGTGAAGCCTGGGCCAATCTGCAGGAATATCTGACGAGTATTGTAGAGGTAGAGTATAAGGGCGAAGTCTCCACCCTTTCTCAGATTCGCAATATGGCCTATGACAGTGATGCAAAGGTGCGCAAGAGTGCCTATGAGGCAGAATTGAAGGCCTATGATAAAATACGCGATGCCGTTGCCTTTTCCTTAAACAGCATCAAGGCACAGGTTTTGACAGAATGTGAGCTGCGCGGCTTTGCTTCTCCACTTGCCATGACACTGCACAATGCGCACATGAAGCAGGAAACGCTGGATGCCCTGCTGCATACCATGCAATCCTATATGCCGAAATTTCATGCCTATCTCAGACGCAAGGCAGAGCTTCTCGGATATAAGAACGGTCTTCCCTGGTATGAGCTGTTTGCGCCACTCGGTGAGGAAACAAAAACCTATCGTATAGAGGAGGCAAAGGAATACCTGCTGAAGCACTTCCGTCCTTTCGCAGAGGATATGGCAGATATGATGGAGCGTGCCTTTGACGAAAGCTGGATTGATTTCTTCCCGCGCAAGGGAAAGGTCGGCGGTGCCTTCTGTGCTAATTTAAGCGGCGTAAAACAGAGCCGTGTTCTGACGAACTATGACGGTGCGCTTGGTGATATCGTTACGCTTGCCCATGAGCTGGGACATGCCTATCACGGTATGATGATTGAGAATCACCGTCCCCTGAATACCGATTATTCCATGCCGGTTGCGGAAACTGCTTCAACATTCAATGAAAACATCATTATGAATGCCGCAATCGAGGAGGCGAAGGGTCAGGAAAAAATCACATTGATTGAAAATCAGCTGCAGGATCTGACACAGGTTATCTGTGATATCTATTCCCGCTTCCTGTTTGAAAAGACAGTATTTGAAAAGCGCAAAGACAGCTTTATGTTTGCGGACGAGCTGGAAGCCATCATGATCGAAACACAGAAGCAGGCATATGGGGACGGTCTGGATCCCGACTATCTGCATCCGTATATGTGGATTTGCAAGTCCCATTACTATTCCAGCGGTTTGAGCTTCTACAATTTCCCATATGCATTCGGAGCTCTGTTTGCACGGGGACTGATTGTGAAGTATCAGGAAGAGAAAGAAGCTTTCGTACCAAAATACCGTGAGCTTCTAAAAGCAACAACGGTATCCAGTGTTGAAGATGTTGCAGCGATGGCTGATATCGACCTGTGTGATGAAGCATTCTGGACAAGCTGTCTGGATACATGCGCACAGCGTATTGATGAATTTCTGGAGCTGACCAAATAAAAAGAGATACCGCAATACCTGTTTATGAAAACAGCATTGTGCATACATGAATTTTGAAGTCGGTTGAACAATGAATGAATATGCAATATTCGCTTGTGGAATACATCCCATTCGGATATTGCTTTTCTTTTTACGCTTGGCATAAAAAAACCATGTTCTGGGAGAAACATGGTTTTTTTAAAGAAAAAGGATTAAAGTAAGGCCGGCTGGTAACAGCCTTACCATTATGGTATTGCAGATATAATTATGATTGTTAAATTGGTCTTTTATCTGCAATGTTATTATATAACTGTTAAACTAGTAAATTCTTGTTATCTTTAGCAATTATTTGCAGTTTCCTTTTATTTCCTATTTGTCGTCGAAGGAATTCTTATACATCTTCGGTGTTACACCGGTATACTTCTTAAATATTTTTGTGAAGTAATTCTGTCCCTGAAAGCCGACCTCATAAGCAATCTCCTTGATTCGCTTACCGCTTTTCAACAGCTCCTTACTCGCCTCCACCCGCCGCTCGCTGACAAGCTCGGTAAAGGTTTTATGCAGAGAATTATTCAACAGCTTACTCAGGTAAAACGGTGAAACCTGCAATGCATCCGCCATATCACTCAGGGTGATCTGTTTACGGTAGTTGGCATCAATATAGCGGACTGCCTGACGTACCAGCTGATTGGTGTTACGGAAGCGCTCCTCAACAATGGGATCATACAGTCGATGCATCTGCATATGTAGATACAGCGGCACCTCCTGATGAATATTCGTACTGATTTGCAGCGGTGCTATTTCTATCCTTTGCAGATCGATATCCGCATATTCCTTTTGCAATGTATCACGTAGCCTTTCAAACAAATCGGCCACCTCCTGAACGATTTGCCTGCGCTCATGAGGAATCAGTGTCAGACAGAGCTGATGGACTGCCCTTTTTAGACCCTCCTCATCCATTTTCTGAAAGATGGACACAAAACGTGCAACAATTTTATCCAGATCGATATCCACCCTGCAATCATCACTGCTGTCCTGCAGAAGCTGAGAACAGATCG